>ENA-OQIE01000029-OQIE01000029.1-human-gut-metagenome-genome-assembly--contig:-NODE-29-length-128446-cov-8.055613_pt1 | contig 128446 bp, 112 predicted proteins | sample MGYA00242569_ERZ504731 | MGnify/ENA primary metagenome ERZ504731 (study PRJEB26092, sample SAMD00036208) | human gut metagenome | host: Homo sapiens | study: EMG produced TPA metagenomics assembly of...
TTGATTAAGTGGAAAGGAAATGCTACTGCCAAGCTGCTTGTGGATGAATTTAAGGCAACGTATCCTAGAAGAAGTGCGTTATTGGACGAGCTGCAAAAGGTAGAGAAGAAATTGTAAGTGTTGGCTTATTGATTGTTGAAGGCGTAAAATAGATGAATGAAGAGGGAGGCGACGAGCTTCCATTTTTTGAGGGAAATATTTCAATGAAATATTTCAATGGAGAAATAAATCGCAGGTGGTGAAGGGTAAACGCACCATAGCGAGTACTCCTTAAATTTTACAGCCGCCCTCCATGGCGACTGTATGTTTGATATTTTATTTTCTGATATGTGCTGGAAGATTCTCAGACCATGGTAACAAATCTTCCAGGAAGCTGCGGTCTGTATCTTCCATATGCTTTGGTATCTCCTCCAAGAGATACTCAAAATAATCATAGGGTTTAAGATTATTAGCTTTTGCTGTTTCAGCAATACTATATATCATGGCTGAAGTTTTGGCACCATTGATTGTATCAATCATCTGCCAGTTCTTCTTGCCTACACAGAAACCTCTGATAGCTCGCTCACTTGCATTATTATCGATTGGTACATCGCCATCTGTGAGGAATACCTTGAGGTATTTTTCCTGGTTTAATGCATATTTAAATGCATCCTGAAGCTTACATGAGCCCGATACATTTGCCTGATTTTGTTTTAGGTACATAAACAAGGCATCCACAAGCGGTTTGATTATTGCTTGTCGTTGCTCAAGTCGTTCATTGGAAGTCAGATCCTTTAGCTTACCTTCTTCCCGGTAGATTGCCTGAATCTGCTTCATGACAATGTATGATACGGTTCCTTTTTGAGATCCCTTTGGAATCACTTGTAGAGCCTGCTCGAATCGGCGTCTCATGTGAACCCAGCAGCCCGCAATGGTTAGGTCTTCTTTCTCTTTTTCAAGAGTGTGATAGACCTGATATCCATCGGTCACACAGATTCCACTGAAATCCTTTAGGAATTCTCTGGGATGTGAGGCATTTCTGGTGAGCTGATAATCATATAGGATTATCTGTTGTTCAGGATTCATATACCCTGAACGGTAGACCCACATATAGCTCTTGCTACCTGCAGCTCGGCCATCCTTGTTTACGAGAACTGGAGTTTCGTCGGCCTGAATTACATGATAGTCATAGATTAGCTTATGCAGATAATCATACATAACTGATATGTAGGTCTCACCAAGACGGATCATCCAGTTGGCCATGTTTTGGCGGGTGATTGCCAGACCATAGCGTTCAAACTCTTTTTCTAATCGATAAAGAGGAAACGCATTTACATACTTACCATTCATGATAGCTGCAGCAATAGATGCTGATACAGGACTTCCTTTAAGAAGAGCCTTTGGATGATCAGCTTTCACTATAATGAAATATTTTATTTTCTACGTATTGCACAAAACTAAATGGGGCATACGTTAAAATAGGACTAAATCAAGAGAAACCTTATAAAACAAGGGTTTGAATGATTTAAGTCCTATTTTTTTAAAAAGTCCGCGAGAGAATATTCTGCAATTTCAAATAATGAGTTAGACTGAATGCAAGTCAGGGATAACCTGATGGACAACTAAATATGCAATTACAGGTTTAATGAAATATCATTATCATACCAGAAATGTCGTATGGAGTAAAATTCCGCAACAGGCACCAGACAAGAATCAGTCCAAGCTTTGCGAAGAGAGTCGAAGAATCGAAAGAAGATGAAGCAGCAGGGTGCATTTAATGTTTACGGAAGTATTTACACCGCTGCTATAAAAATTCGGTTTAATATCTCTTTAACAATTCCTAATTATTTCAAAAACATTCGTACACTATCATAGGCAGTGTCCAATGGATAAGCGAAAAAAAAAGAAAGGAGATTTTGATATGGATGCGATTGAAACAAAGGGATTAAGCAAGGATTACGGCCATGGGCGCGGAATCTTTGATGTAACCTTTGAAGTTCACAAAGGAGAAGTCTACGGCTTTTTAGGCCCGAACGGCGCCGGGAAATCTACTACGATGCGCCATCTTATGGGTTTCTCCAGGCCCAAAAGCGGAGACGCATATATAGGAGGGAAAGACTGTTGGAAGGATCATGCCGCTATCATGAAATCAGTTGGATATCTTCCCGGTGAGGTGGCCCTTCCGGATGGTTTAAACGGCGTTCAATTTTTGGAAATGATGAAAGGCTTAAGAGGCGGCCGTGGGGAACGGATGCAGGAAATGATTGATTTGTTCCAGGTGAATCTGAACGGTTCAGTGAAAAAAATGAGTATCGGCGAAAAGCGGAAGCTGGCGGTTGTGGCCGCGTTTATGAGCGATCCGGATATCCTGCTCTTAGATGAGCCGACAAGCGGTCTTGACCCGGTGATGCAGGAGGTTTTCATCGATTTTGTTAAATCGGAAAAAGAAAAAGGAAAAACCGTTTTGCTTTCCAGCCACATATTCAGAGAGGTAGAAGCATTGTGTGACAGGATTGCCATCATCAAGGAAGGCAGGATCGTCTCTGTTACCAATGCGGAGGAAGTCAAACATTTCAAAAGAAAAACCTTTGATATTACCTTTGCGGACCGGCAGAATCTTGAGAAATTCAAGCAGACGGGCTTTGAAATCAAAGAGGAGGACAGTGGGGCGCAGATGCTCTCTGTGGCAGCGGAAAATCCACAATGCGACAAGCTGATAAAAACGCTTATGCAGTTTGATGTGGTGCATTTTGTGGAGCATAATCAGACCTTGGAGGATTACTTTATGAACTTCTATAAGAGTGACAGGACGTTTGGAGGGATTGCACATGGAAAACATCATTGAAGTGAAGAATCTCACCAAAGATTACGGGCATGGAAGGGGCATTTTTGATTTTTCGTTTGGTGTAAAACAAGGCAGCGTATTCGGGCTTGTCGGCACGAACGGAAGCGGGAAAACCACGACCATCCGCCATATGATGGGATTCATAAAAAGCGATAAAGGCAGCGTTGCGATCCATGGGCTAGATGCATGGAAGGATGCGGCGAAAATCAAAAAGATGGTCGGATACATTCCGGGGCAGATTGATTTCCCGGATGTGGGAACCGGTACAGCGTTCCTGAAAATACAGGCCGATATGCTGGGCATGAAGGATTTTTCCTATATGAACGACCTGATCGACCGCTTCAAAATTGATATTACAGCGCCGCTGAAACGGATGAGCAAGGGCATGAAGCAGAAAATGGGCATTGTCGCCGCATTTATGGCGCAGCCGGATATTTACCTGCTGGACGAACCCTCTACCGGGCTTGACCCGCTGATGAGGGATACGCTGATCGAGCTGATTCTGGAACAAAAGGCTCAGGGGAAGACAATCTTCCTTTCCAGCCATATCTTCAAAGAGCTGGAGGATACCTGTGATTCGGTTCTCTTCATTTACGATGGCCGCATGGTGGATATCACGGACAGAAGCCTGTATGAAGCCGATCCTCGTGAAACCTATACTTTTACACTGGCGGACGAAGAAGAATATATCCTTTGCCGAGACAAGGTACAGGAATTCATAGATGGCCACCCCGAAGCCGGAATCCAGTGCTGGAGAAGGCACAGGCATCACAGCTTTACCCTGAATCTTCCGGTAGCGCTTTTGAATGAGTTGTTTTCGCTGTTTGCAAGATACACGGTTACAGCGCTGGGAAGCGAGCCGTTTACGCTGGAAAAATATTATACGACAATTATTGAGAATGTGGAGGATAAGTAAAATGATTAGTTTACCGCTTATGAAACAAACCGTGAAGTCAAACGGAATTCTTTGGCTGATTTTTACTGCTGTCCTGGGCGTGCTGCTGGCGCAGTTTGCATCGCTGGAAATGACACAGTTCCTGCTGTTTTTGATCCAGTACGGTATGATGGCAATGATCCTGCCGGGCATTTACATTCTGATCAGCTCCAACAAGCTGCTGGTCGGACAGGTAGACAGAGGCTCCATGGCCTATGTGCTTTCCACGCCGAAACGCAGAAGCACCGTTGTTGCCACGCAGGTACTTTATTCTGTTGTTACCATCGCTTTGATGTTTGTCATTACCACCGTTTTGCATGGAGTGATCAATGCGGCTTCTCCCATTACGCTGGGTCAGGCAGGCATTGAGATTCCGGAGCTGATGGGGACAGAGCTGACATTTGACATGATATTGAAGGTCAATCTTTCCGCTATGCTGGTGTGCCTCGCCATGGGCGGCGTCTGCTTTATGTTTTCAGGCGTTTTCAACCAGTCGAAATATTCCATTGCATTCAGCGGAACCTTCGTCGGCGTCAGCATTCTTGCCAATATGATGGCGATGTTCGGCTCCCTTGGCGTAGAGGTTCTGGAAAACTTCAAGTATGCTTCTATCTGCACGCTGTATGACTACAATTCTGTGATTGCAGATACAGACACCTGGATTATTAAAGGCGCAGTGGCGCTTGGAATTGCCGTGGTTTCCTATGCAATCGGAAGTATCCGCTTCTGCAAAAAGGATCTGCCGCTGTAAAATCACTTGGGGGAATCTTTGAGAACCGTCCATTAGACGGTCTCAGAGATTCTCTTTTTTGTCCGCAAAAACACGATTTAATATTTCTCTAACATATCGTGAACATCTTAAAAATATCAGCCCGGTATGATATGGATACAAAGCAGAAATGGCGGTATTTGTGCCTATCTTCCTTTTCATAAGTATTTTGACAAAGCAGAAAACATGGATGAGCGTTGTAGGCTCCTGTGCCATCGGTATGCTGCTGTTTATGATGATTCCGGCGTTGACTCCGCTGAATGCGACCATTATGAATCCAATCCTCTGTTTGGCTGGCGGCGCTCTGTTCAGCGTCGGACTCGGTGCATTGGGTACATTTGCGTTGGGAAAGAGCGACCTGGTTTGATGGAAGTTTCCGTTTCAAAGTCAACAAAAGATTGCGAAAAGGATGTTTTTAATAATTCCTAAACAATTCGTAATCATCGCAGAAACATACGAATTATAAAATGCAGTCAGCAAGTGAGAAATCGCGGAAGCGATCCACGGAAAATATCAAAACAAACTTTGGAGGTATGTGTTATGTCAAAGAAAAATTTTGTTACACTCATTCTCAGCACTGTCGGCGGGATTCTGTTCGCCATTGGGATGTGTATGTGTCTGCTTCCTGAGTGGAATGCATTCGCACAGGGTGTTGTGATTGCGGCAGTCGGCGCAGTTATCCTGCTCATCATGGTCATCGTCCGCCGCAAGATGGAAGGCAAGCCGGTTATTGTAAAACTCTCCGGCAAAACCATCGGCTCCATTCTGCTCGGCATTGTCGGCGCGTTGGTGCTTGGCGTTGGAATGTGCATGGTTATGGTTTGGGAGATGCTAATCCAGGGCATTTTGGTGGGCGTTGTCGGCATCGTTCTGCTGCTTTGTTTAATCCCGTTGATAAAAGGTTTGAAGTAAGGAGGCATCTATTATGAAGAAGTTTATTATTCCCGCTGCAGTTGTTGCCGTCTTGGGTGGGATAGCGGCAACTGTAACCGGTTTGATTTGTAAAAACAGAAAAGCGAGTTGTTAAGGAAGGTCATAATCATGGCTGAATCAAAAATCGTAAAGGCAAATGAGAAGATTGCCGATGGCGTCGTCAAAGGCTATAAGAAAATCGAAGATGGAGTAGTCGATGGCTACAAAAAGATTGAAGAAGGTGTTGTAGGCGGGTTCGGGAAAATGACCGATAAGTTTGTTGATCAGTTTCTGACGCAAGAGGGCGAGACGGTGGAGGATGCTAAAAAACGTCTTGCCGACGAACAGGCAGCCCGTGAGACAGCAGCCAAAGAAGCATCGGAACAGCGTCACGCAGAAAACGCTGTAAGAATGGGTGCAGCTTCAGATATCGCTAAAGCAAGCATAGAAGCCAGCATGGAAATGGCAAAAACCAGCGTCGAGGCAAGTAAAAATGCCGGGAAGAAACTATAATTTTTAAATGTCAAATTCGGTATCGTTCCGGGAAAGACGGCATGGATAATCGGTGCCGTCTTTCCCGGATTTTTTAAAAAATTTTTGAAATCCGGAAAACGCAAACAAAACTTTAACATTTGGGTGTTATAATATATAACAATAGGGTTCCCGAAGGGGTTCCTATTGTAGAGAAAACAAAGGAGGCATATGAAGATGTTTAAGATATTAGTAGTGGAAGACGATAGAGAAATGAATCATGCTGTTTGTTCCTATCTGAATCAGAACGGTTATGAAACCGTAGGCTGCCTGAATGCAAATGAAGCCTATGATGCTATGTATGGCGGGGATTGGTTTGACCTGATTGTTTCTGATATTATGATGCCCGGTGTAGACGGCTTTGAGTTTGCACAGACAGTCCGGGAGCAAAATCAGGAGATTCCGATTCTTTTTATGACGGCAAGGGATGATTTTGCAGCTAAACAAAAGGGATACCGAAGCGGGATTGACGATTATCTCGTTAAGCCGATTGACCTTGACGAGTTGCTCCTGCATATCGGGGCGCTGCTCCGCCGGGCGAAGATAGCAAACAGCCATAAAATCGAAATCGGTTCCCTGAAACTGGATGCAGACGAGCACACCGCTTATCTGAATGATGAGGAAATTTCTCTGACGGTACGGGAATTTAATCTGATTTACAAACTGCTTTCCTATCCGAAAAAGACATTTACCCGATCCCAACTGATGGATGAGTTTTGGGATGGAGATACTTCGTCCGGTCTGCGGACAGTGGATGTTTATATGACAAAGCTGAGGAATAAGTTTGCCGATTGCGACGCATTTGAGATTGTGACTGTTCACGGGCTCGGCTACAAGGCGGTGGTGAAATGAAGGAAGCCGCAAATGAAAAACGATACAGGCGGATTTTAGAGTTTATCAGTCATTTTGCTATCTTCTTTTTGCTGATTGGCTTTGTGATTACCTGCTGCATTGTATTATTTCTTCATGCTGCACAGAATGCGGGCGTTGTATATACCGAAGAGAATATCCAGTTTGCCGCAAAAATCACCTTTGCAAATGTTTTGATATTGAGTCTTCTTTGTACCGCAATAGACACGGTTCGCAGATATGTTACCATTGGCAGACCGGTCAAACAGATTGTAGAGGCCACAGAGAAGGTTGTTCAGGGAGATTTTTCCGTCCGCATTGATAAGTTTAAGCTGACAGGCTCCGAAACCGGTATTCCGGTCGTTGTTGATCACCTGAACCGCATGATTGAGGAATTGTCCAGCATGGAAACTTTACGCACGGATTTCATTGCCAATGTGTCCCATGAGTTAAAATCTCCTCTTGCGGTTATGCAGAATTACGGAACGCTGCTCCAGCAAACAGATTTGCCGGAGGAAAAACGGATGGAATACGCCAAAGCCATTACCGACGCCTGCCGTGGCCTTGCAAGCATGGTTACAAACATTTTGAAGCTCAACAAATTGGAAAATCAGACGATTTATCCGGAGGCAAAGGCGTATGATTTAGGCGAACAGCTCTGCGAATGTCTGATTGGTTTTGAAGATGCGTGGGAGAAAAAAGGGCTGGAAATTGATACGGATATCGAAGAAAATATTTTCGTAAAGTCGGATCCGGAGCTTCTTTCCTTGGTGTGGAACAATTTGTTTTCCAATGCGATTAAATTCACCGATCCAGGCGGTTCTGTCTCCCTTCGGCTGAAATCGGAAGGCGCTTATGCGGTAATAGGAGTATCGGATACCGGATGCGGAATCAGCCAGGAAGCCGGAAAACATATATTTGAAAAATTCTATCAAGGAGACACTTCCCATGCCACGAAGGGAAACGGCTTAGGCTTAGCCCTTGTTAAGCGGGTGATTGATATTGCTGGTGGTGATATTGGGGTTTCCAGCGAGATTGGCAAAGGCAGCACCTTTACCGTAAAACTAAGGAGGGAGACAGGTGGAAAAACTTAAAGGTATCTTAAAAAAGATATTCTGTCTGCCGCCCTTGCCGACAGTACTCATTGCGGTTCCGGCATTTATCTTTGTTTTTGTCATACTGGGTTTGGGCGGGCATCCTCTATTAGCGTATATATCGTATGGACTTTCCGCCTATGCATTGATTATTACTGTTACGGGGATCTCCGGTATTTATAAAGGGATTCAAAAAGGGATCAGGGAAAATCCGCTGACGAAAAAACTGCGTGGCATTCCCATCGTAAGACGATATTTGGATGATGGTGCGTTCCGTGCTGAGATTTCACTGTATACCGGCGTAACAATCAATTTTGCCTATGTGTTTATCAAATTGTTTTCAGGAATTTACTATCGTTCCCTCTGGTTCGTGGCATTGGCATTCTATTATGTGTTCCTTGCCATAACACGGTTTATGCTTTTCCACCATGTACGAAGCAAGCCGGTCGGGCAGGAATATGTTTCCGAATTGAAGCGATATCGTCTTGTTGGATATATACTCTTAGTGCTGAATTTGGCTCTTGGCATAGTTGTCACCTTGGTGGTTCAGCAGAACAGAGGCTTTGAGTACGGCGGATACTTAATTTATGTCATGGCAATTTACGCCTTCTACACGATGATTTCTTCCGTAATCAATGTTGTAAAATACCGCAGATACAACAGCCCTGTCCTCTCTGCCGCAAAAGCGGTGAATTTGACAGCGGCACTGGTATCAATGCTTTCATTGGAAACGGCGATGATTTCACAGTTTGGCGCAGCGGAGGATCCCATGTTTCGGCTTATTATGACGGCGGTTACTGGATTTGCTATTTGCGCATTTGTTCTCGGCATGGCTGTTTTTATGATTATAAAAGCAACAAAGAAAATAAGAAACTCTGCAATTTAATATTTCAGAAACATAACTTTATTATTTTGAAAATGAACCACATGTATGATGATAATACCAAAATCTATTATGGAGGCTGATAATCATGGAAGAAAAGAAAGAAACCTTTGAATATAACTATTCCGCAAAACAGCAGAAAGAAATAAAAACTATCCGCGAAAAATATGTGCCGAAAGAAGAAAACAAAATGGAGCAACTTTGGCGGCTGGACGCCAGCGCTACAAAGCCCGGAACGGCTGCGTCTATTATTGTCGGTGTGATCGGCGCATTATTGTTTGGTATCGGAATGTGCTGCACCATGGTGTGGATGGGGAACCTGTTCATTCCGGGCATCGTGATTGGAGTGGCCGGACTGCTTGCGATTGCGGCTGCTTACCCGGTATATACGCATATCACGAAAAAACAGAGGGAGAAGCTGGCCCCGGAGATCATGAGACTAACGGATGAACTGATGAAATAACGGATTTTCAAAGGCGGTGAATCATGGTTAAAATATTGGTAATCCGAAGCGGATCTATAGGAACAGAGGACATTTGTAATTCTCTTAAAAGCAACGGATTTGGTATTGAAACAGTAGCAGCAGAATATATAACAAAGGCGCAGCTTCGCTGTATAGCTTGTGCAATGATAATATGTGAGCGAAAGGTGCTTGAAAATAAAGAAATCCATGCGTTTTTGCAGAACTGGACCGCTCCCGTCTTATGGATTGTGGATGAAAAAGATCTACCTGCGGCAGTCTCCAACTTTCGGATGGGATTGGAGGATTATATTGTTTTGCCGACAGAGACAGCAGAGATTCTGGCAAGAGTGCGTATGTTGCTGCGCTGTGCTGGAATGGATACCGGCAGGAAGCTGACGGTTGGAGATTTGTATCTGGATGCGGATGCCAGAGTCGCTGTTGCAAACGGAGAGGAAGTTCCGCTCACAATGCGGGAATTCAATATTCTTTTTGGGCTGCTTTCAGAACCGGAGAAGGCTTTTTCCAGACAGGAGCTGATGCAGAAATATTGGGATGAGGACAGCAAGACGAATCAGCGCGCCGTTGATGTGTATATGACAAAGCTGCGAGAAAAATTCTCAGATTGCAATGATTTTAGAATCGCAACGGTGCACGGGATTGGCTATAAGGCTGTGATTACAAATGTCTTTTTTCTGAAGCATGCAGGAAATGATGGAAAGCGTTATGCCAGGTGATTTGATGGTGCTTGCTGATTCCGCTGCAAATATGATGCTCGACCAGACAAGACAAATGATGGGAAATTTGGTGGGGTATAAAGAATTGATGATGCAGTACGCCTGCGCCATCAAGGAAATCCGGACAAAATTTGATGTACTCAGTACCGAATGCAGAATCCGTTATCAACGCAACGGATGCCCAAATGCTGGAACTGCGCAAACAAATTGAAGCTGCGGCGGATCAGCCGACAGAGGATGATATTTTGTTTGATAAGCTCAGCCGACTGGATATTTCTTTGGATTAAGGAGGCAGACGATGGAAGAACACTATATTCAATTTGAAAATGTAATAAAAAGCTATGGCAGCGGAAATGCGCAGGTCAACGCCTTATCGGGAGTAAGTTTTGCGATTGACAATGGCGAGTTTTGCGTTCTGCTCGGTTCCTCCGGCGCAGGAAAGACAACGCTGCTCAATATGCTCGGTGGTATGGATACGCTGACCAGCGGGCGAATCAAATTTGACGGGAAAGAAATCTCTGGTCTTGGAAAACGAGAATTGATCGAATACCGCCGCCATGATGTGGGCTTTGTCTTTCAGTTCTATAATCTGATTCCCAATCTGACAGCGTTGGAAAATGTGGAAATTGCAGCGCAGCTTTGCAAGGATCCGATTCCAGCCGGGGATGCGCTCGCCATGGTGGGACTTTCCGAGCGTGCTTCCAATTTTCCCGCACAGCTTTCCGGCGGTGAACAGCAGCGGGTTGCCATCGCCCGTGCATTGGCGAAAAATCCTCGCTTACTGCTCTGTGATGAACCCACCGGAGCGCTGGACTACAAAACCGGAAAAGCGGTATTGAAACTGCTGTACGATCTCAGCCGGGAACGAAATACAACAGTGGTCATCATTACACATAATCAGGCGATAGCGCCTATGGCTGACCGGGTAATTCGTATCCGCAGCGGAAAGATTGAATCCAACGAAGTGAATACAAACGCCGTTCCTATTGACGAGATTGAGTGGTAGCCTATGCAAAATACAACTTTAAAAATGACCGGAAGAAGTATCCGCATCTCGATAGGCCGCTTTGCTGCTTTGTTTCTTATTATTGCCCTCAGCGTTGGCTTTTTTGCAGGCTTGAAACTGACAAAGGCGGATATGCAAAAAACGCTGGGTCTGTATCTGAAAAATCAGCAGATGTATGATTTTCGGCTGATATCAACGCTTGGCTTTACGAGCGAAGACGAAACATCTTTTGAGAAAATGGATGGAGTTCGCTCGGCGGAAGGATCTAAATCTGTAGATTTGCTGATGGAGTTTGACGGAAATATACTGCCATATACAGTTTTGGCTATTCCTGAAAAGATCAACCTGCCTTCACTTATGGAGGGACGAATGCCGGATGCTGATTCAGAATGTATTGCCGATGCGAATGTTTTCAATGCGGAAGATATCGGAAAGACAATAACGGTGGCGGCGGAAAATGCAGAGGATAGTGCGGACAAGCTGAAAACAAAAACATATACCATTGTCGGGTTGGCAGAATCACCATTGTATCTTGGCTTAGACCGAGGAACAACAACTCTTTCGGGAGGCAAGCCAAAAGGATTTCTCTATCTGTCTCCCGAAGCTTTTGAAACAGAAATTTATACCGACCTGTATTTGACTTTAACTGACAATGCAGCGGTATATAGCGAAGAATATGACCGCCTTACCAAACAGTATAAACCGGATATGGCAAAACTCTGTGAGCAGACGGCGCAAAACCATTATGATTGGCTGCTGGCAGAAACAGGCTTGACGGCTGAGATGGCGGAAACTGCCGGAATATATGAGCCAGACACCTATATCCTTACACGGTCTGAAAACGCCGGGTATGTCAGCTTTGAAAATGACACCTCGATTGTAAGCGGAATTGCAAATGTATTCCCGGTATTCTTTATCCTTGTAGCAATGCTCGTGTGCATTACGACCATGAGCCGTATGGTGCATGAGGAAAGAACACAAATTGGCGTGCTGAAAGCGATGGGATTCTCAAATAAGGGGATTATCGGGAAATATCTCCTTTATGTAGGAAGCGCCACTCTGCTTGGATGGGGCGTTGGGTATTTCCTTGGCACAAGAGGTATTCCACAGGTCTTTTGGTTTGCATATAACAGCATTTATGATTTCTCGTCTCTTTCCTATTGCTTTAATCCGTGGATCATGGGCGGAACATTGGTTGCTTCTTTGCTTGGAACGATGGGCAGCACTCTGTATGCGTGCCGCAGGGCGCTTATGAGCGAACCGGCAAAGCTGATCCGTCCGAAAGTTCCGAAAGCCGGAAAACGCATTGTTTTGGAGCGTATTGGTTTTCTCTGGAATCGACTGCCTTTCCTCCAAAAAGTAACAATGCGGAATATGTTCCGATATAAGAGCCGATTTTTGATGATGATTATTGGAATCAGCGGATGCACGGCATTGCTTGTCACAGGCTTTGGTGTGCGGGATTCGCTGCTTCCTACCGGAGATATTCAGTATGGAGAGATTCTTAAATACGATATAGAAGCAGAATTCCAGGAACCGCAGGAACCCCAAAATACTATTCTCAAAAAAACGGACGGCGTAGGACGCTATCTTCTGTTGGAAGAATCTTCGGCAGATATTCTTTCTGTGGAGAAAACGCAGAGTGTCAGGCTGCTTAGTTTTGATACCGACAATGTGAGGGATTTTCTTTGCTTATCGGATGGCAGTGCAGAATTGGCTATACCGGCAGACGGTGAAGTTATGCTTAGCCGTCAGGCGGCGAACAAACTCGGCGTGCAGCCGGGAGAAAAGATAAAGCTGCGTAATTCGGACAGAGAAATCTATGAGCTGAGACTATCCGGCGTATTTGAAAACCACATTGACAATTATGCAGTCATTTCTGCGGAAACATATCGGGAATGTGTAAACGCATGGGAACCAAAGAGAGCATTTATTCTGGCAGAAAAAGATGTTGATACACTTGCGGATACGCTGCTTGCGGCAGATGGCGTCAACGGTATTACCATTCTTGCCGATAGAAAGGACTCCATAGATGATTCTCTTTCCTGCCTCAACTACATTATTTTTCTGATAATCTTTTTTGCCGGTGCATTGGCCTTTGTCGTTATTTATAACCTGACCAATATCAACATTGCAGAGCGGAGCCGGGAGATCGCAACCGTTAAGGTACTCGGATTTTATCCGAAAGAGACGGGCGCATACATTCTGCGGGAGAATCTGATTTTATCCGCTCTTGCCGCACTTGTTGGTCTGCCGCTTGGGGTCATTCTTCATCGGTTTGTGCTTTACATGATAGACATTGACGGGCTTCTGTTCCCTGTACAGATTAGTGGGAGCAGTTATCTGCTGGCATTTATGCTGACGATTCTGTTTGCTTTTTTTGTGAACCTGTATATGAAGCGAAAAGTAGAGAAAATCCATATGGCGGAGTCATTAAAAACGGTGGAATGAAACAGAAAGAGCTTTCCACTAAAAAACGGTATAGTCCTTGAAAGACTATACCGTCGTACCAACTTATATTTTAAATCAGTTTTTGATTAATTCCGCCTGTTCGCAAAGCGCGATATACTTTTGGATTTCCTCTTCGCTCTTGTCGGAAAAGAAATCAACCACGCTTTTTGAGACTCTGTTCATGTGTGAAATGATTAAACCTTCCTTTATTCCACCTGCTGACATTCGCCATTTGAGGGATTTGTAAGATACCGTTTCAAGCTTACCTGTATGATTACAGGTGAGAAGAATCGTGCTCTGAATTGTCTTACTGTATCCAATCTTAAGTTGGACGATGTTTTCAGTGATGTTTTTGGAAAATCTTCTCGTTCCATTATTGAATATATGCTTGCTCATCCCGGGGAACTCTTTGACGTAACACCTTTCGTAGATGGTCGATGCAAAACGCCTGTCGAAGAAATACAAGTTGCCGTTGATGGAGCTATTTCTCCAGAACAAGCCATTAAACTTCGTCAGTGTCTCAACCATATCGATGAATTAGAAAAGCATCTTGAAGAAATAGAACGGGAAATCCTTCATCTCTCTGATAAATATCAGGATGCTCTTGATCTAATTCGTACAGTTCCGGGATTTGATAAAAACCAGATGACCGCAATTCAAATCCTTTCCGAAATCGGTGGTGATATGTCTGTCTTCCCCACAGCTAAGCACCTCGTTTCATGGGCAGGATGCTGTCCTCGCAATGACCAGAGCAACAAAAAAATCAAATCAACTCGAATTTCCCGTGCTGGAAATTATATTAAACCAATACTGGTACAAGTTGCAAATGGTTTATTGCGTTCCAAGAAACATCCTGAAATAACCGAATGCTATAAGCGCATCAAATCGCATCGTGGTCACAAGAAAGCCATCATTGCAATCTGTCGTATGCTCCTGACCGCTATCTGGCACATACTTTCAGATTTAAAACCATATACAGCAGAGGGCTTTCTTGAATCACGCCCTGCAAATGAGTCAAAAGTATTGACTACTTCACAGGCACTTAATCTTCTAAAGCAACGTGAATACACCATTAAAAATGAGATTGTTCCTGTTATGAATTAGGTGTTGCGTCTATATTTCCTTTTTGAAGCCACCGTAAGATGGCTTGTTTGCCATACAATTCATTTTTTCTCTAACCGCTACCTACTTGTTTCAAACTTTAGGATGCGAAAAACAAGATGTGAATAAGGACTTAACTGAAGTTTATCGAAACTTTAATATGATGGTTGAAGAACTAAATAAAATACAATATATGAATAAAGATTTTATGAATAATTTTTCTCACGAATTTAAAACACCAATCGTATCAATTAATGGTTTTGCCGATTTGCTCTTAAATAAAAAATGCTCTCGTGAAGAACAAATTAAATATTTAAAGATAATTTTTGATGAATCAAATAGATTATCAAATTTGTCTAATAGTTCGTTACTGCTTTCGAAATTAGAAAATCAAAATATAGTTACAGATAAGAAAATTTTTCAATTAGATGAGCAGCTCAAACAATGTATTATTTTGCTTCACCCTATGTTAGAAAAGAAAAATATAGATTTGGATATAGACATTGAAGAAACAAATTTTTGGGGTAATAATGAATTATTGAATCATGCATGGTTAAATATTATTTCAAATGCGATTAAATATACTGATGATGGTGGTATGATTGAAATTACTTTAGTAAAAGATAAGAATATAACGATTTCAATCAAGGATTCTGGAATAGGAATGACAAAAGATCAAATTTCACAAATATTCGATAAGTTTTATCAAGCAGATACTTCTCATGCAAATAAAGGTTTAGGTCTAGGTTTAGCCATTGCAAAAAGAATTATATACCTTCATGATGGAGTTATTGAAGTAAACTCTGAATATGGTGTAGGAACCGAATTTAAGATTAAATTACCATTATCAGATTAAATGAGTTCTGTAAAGATAAGGCTAACGGAGATTGTGGAAAAGAGCCATGCGAAAAGCACGGACTACCAGAATCTGGAGAGTGTAAAGGAATTTTCAGACAAATGCGTAGAAGCGGCTGAAAACGGGGCACCCGTGGCAGACCGGCTCTGGGAGAAGTCCCACGGAGGGTGCGCGGCATGTGGAAAATGTAAGATGGCGGTTAATGAATAAAATGGATAGAAAAGGCAGATAGAAGTCAGGGCTGACCGAAGGTTTATCGGTCGGCCCTGTAAGTTTTACGGTATTCAGACGGTGTACAGGCAAATGCTTTCTGAAAAGTTTTATAAAAGTGTGTGCGGTTGGTAAATCCCAGTTTCAGGGCAATTTCATTGACAGTCATATCAGTATGGCGCAAGAAAAAGGAAGCCTTTTTCATGCAGAAGGTCATCCCATAGTCATATATCGCCAAGTCGGTATATTTCTTTACAATCTTATTGAGATAGTCACCGGAATAGTGGAGTCTGACTTCCAGTTCATGACGTGGAATCCTGCCATCCGATTTTTCCATCAGCAAAGTGATTTCCCGAAAAAGTCTGTTTTCTGCATCTGTCCCTATCTTGACAGGTATTGTCTGATAATATTCGGGCTGATCAAGCAGGTGGAACAGCTTGAAAAACAGAGCTGTTACAGATGCAGATGATCCAAACTGTGGGGATAGAAGCTCTTTTGTAATTTGCTCGAATATGGAATGGACATTTTGAATCGTCCATTCTGCGTCTTTGGTGGGGATGAAATCTATATAATTTTTCCCGGTATGTCCGGAATTCGTAATGTTCTGCTGCAGAAATCGTTCCATTTGTGTTTGTTTATGTTCGCGTTCTGCCTGAAAGTAATTCATTGAGAGAGCAGAAAAAATATCCTTTATAAAATAATCTGAAAACTGAAAAAAGATTACCCGGAAATCTGTAGAGTACTCTTCTTTATGCCGGACATTTTTGTTCAGCAGACAGCCGCTTCCGGGAATATAGAGATGTCTCCGGTTTTCAATATTCTGATATAAAGTGCCATCGACAACAAAGAGCAGTTCGTAAAAATCATGTTGGTGCAGTCTGCCGGACAGAGATTGAGCAACTTCGGAAGCAGAAGATGAGCTGTAAATAATATTGTCAGGAGACATCGAAGTAAACAGAAGATGTTGCTCTTCGTTATCCGGGTGATAGGTGGTGAACTGGAGGACAAAAGGAGACTGCAGGTGGTAATAAGTTCCGATTTCCAAGTCTTTTCCGGCGACACCGGGCGCTATGATATTGCGGAGCATATCGAGATTGTTATTGTTCTGGTTATGAATAGTAAACATAGTCATCCTCCTAAAATTGAATATGATACAAAAAAGCAAAAAGAGTGTCTGTATATGTCATTTTTATATGTGTTTTATCTGATTATACTATATTTAGTAAGATATGTATAAATATTTTAACTCATATTTACTAAAAGGATTTAAAGATTCTATAAAGCGAAAGGTGATAACAGCTATGAAAAAAGAGAAAACATTGAAACGCCCGGGACGGGTTGGATTTATACTTGTAAGCGTACTGCTTGCGGTTGTACTGGCAATCAATATTGTGGTAGTTGCGGTACTGCCGGGATACTATAATCTGGCAAATCATTTCCTTGGGAATAACCAGTTGAAAGATGAGGCGAGCGAGGCGGCAAAAGCCGAATCAGCAGCAGTTACAGAGGAAATTGAGGAGGAGGGAATTGTCCTTTTAGAAAACAAAAATAATACACTGCCGCTTACAGGTACAGATAAAATAAATGTATTTGGATACATAGGAAATGATGTAGTTTATGGTGGTTCAGGTTCTGGAAGCGGCGACTCGTCTGAAAATGTCAGTTTACGGGAAGGGCTGGAGAACAGTGGCTTTGAAGTGAACGGCGAATTAATGGATTTCTATGCAGAAAACTATGTGGAAAGGCAGTCTGAAGGCTTTACCGGAAATGACTACAGCATTTACGAGGTTCCTGTAAGTGAATATCCGGATGAACTGATAGAGAATGCAAAGGATTATTCTGATACAGCGGTATTTGTGGTCGGAAGAGTCGGAGGCGAGGGATATGACCTGCCATTTGAAATGAAAGAGTATACAGGCGGAGATGAAGGAAAGCATTATCTGGAGCTCCAGCAAGTGGAGATTGACTTGTTAGAATTGGTGGAGGAAAACTTTGAAAATGTAATTGTTATCCTCAATACTTCTAACGCTATGGAACTCGGTTTCCTTGAAGACGACGAGATTGATGCAGCAATTTGGATTGGAGCAGTAGGCTCCACTGGCAGCAATGCTGTTGGCAGTGTGTTAAGAGGTACGGTCAATCCGTCCGGGCATCTGGCAGACACATATGCATATGATTTAACATCAGCACCATCATATTATAATTTTGGAGACTATGAGTACACAAATGTTTCCTACGAAAACAATTCCCCTTATGCCGCGACAGCCTATGATGAACCAAATGGGAATTACCATTATGTGGATTATGTTGAAGGTATTTATGTGGGATACCGTTATTACGAGACCCGGTATATAGATAACCTGACAGGTGAATGTGATGAAGAGGCATATAGTGCAGTCGTACAATATCCTTTTGGATATGGAATGAGTTATACAGAGTTTACTCAGGAAATAACGGAATTTGAGGACAACGGTACGGAAATAACGATGACAGTAACTGTGACTAATACTGGAAATGCTGCCGGTAAAGATGTGGTACAGGTATATTACACTCCGCCATATACAGTGGGTGGGATTGAGAAATCTCATGTAGTATTAGCCGGATATGATAAGACAGACCTGCTTGAACCTGCACAGTCACAAGAACTGACGGTATCTTTTACATATGAAGATATGGCTTCTTATGATTATGCAGGGCTTAAAGCAGAAGGCGGTGCTTATGTATTGGAACAAGGCGAATATCAGATCCGGCTTATGGATGATGCCCATAATACCATTGATTCCAGAATAGTCACAGTTGACAGAGATTATATCTATAATGATGCAAATTATGGCGCAAGATCCACAGATGGCGAAGCGGCGGTCAATCATTTCGATGACGTGAGTTATGGAGAAAATAGCATATGGGTATCACGTGCTGACTGGGAAGGAACACTGCCGTTGGAACGCAGCACCACTTCAAGGGAAGCAAAGAAGGAGACTGTAGATCTGTTGAAAGACCGGTCTTATGAGGAAGATGGACAGGCAGAGGAGATTACAGTATCATCGGGGAATTTGACGCTGGCCGACATGGAGGGGCTGGAGTATGATGATCCTCTGTGGAATGATCTGCTTAGCCAGCTTTCAGTAGAGGACATGTCGAAGCTGATCCAGTTAGGCGGCTGGTCCACACCTGCTATCAGTTCTATTGGCAAACCGTATCTTATGGAGGTAGATGGACCGGCAGGCGTAAACGACGTGATGACAGGCCTGAATGGAAATCAATTTATGACAGACAATGTGCTGTGCGCTACTTGGAATAAAGAGCTCGCCAGAAAAAAAGGTGAACTGATGGGAGCAGAAGCGGCATCACTCCATGTGGCAGGAATTTATGCCCCGGCAGCGAACATCCATAGATCCCCATTCGGAGGACGAAACTTTGAATATTTTTCAGAAGATGGATATCTTTCAGGAACTATGGTTTCAGCACAGATCAGCGGCATACAGTCTCAAGGTGTATACTGTTATCTGAAACATTTTGCGCTTAACGACCAAGAGACTAATCGTTCCGATGGAGGATTATGTGTCTGGGCTACCGAACAGGCTATGCGTGAGATATATTTGAAACCATTTGAAATTGCTGTAAAAGAAGCGGATGTACAAGGAATTATGGCGGCTCTGAACCGTATTGGAGCAGTCAATGTTTCAGAGAGCAGTGAAATGCTGCAGGGTGTACTGGAAAACGAATGGGGCTTTCAGGGAACGATTGTGACAGACAGTATCATGGCTTGCGACTATATCAATATAGACCGGGCTCTGCTGGCAGGAACGGATCTGGTTTTAAGCATGATGAGGACAGACTTCCTGACAGAAAATTCTCTGGAGACAGCAACAGGAAATCAGGCAATGCGGCAGGCATGCCATGATATCCTTTATACAGAGGTAAACAGCAGTGCCTTGGATACGGTAAAGCAGCCGACACCGTATTGGTTATATATTGTTATTGTGGCAGACATTGCAATACTTCTCCTGTTCGTAAGATACTATGTCCGCAGACATAAAAGGATGAAGAATTGGAAGGAATCGCAGGTACAGATTATGAAAGAAAACAGTAGGGAGTGATGCAGTAATATGAAGAAATTATCTTTCAATGAGAAATGGACATTTTATAAAAAAGGTGAAAATAAAAGACAGACAGTGACTATTCCCCACGATGCAATGATACATGAAAAGAGGGAGCCGGACTGTCCCTCCGGTTCTGCCGGAGGATACTTTCCGGGCGGCATCTACTATTATGAAAAAAGACTGGAAAATGTAGAAGAACTTCTGGGTAAACACGTTGAGCTGCTGTTTGAGGGAGTTTATAAAGACGCAAAAGTTTACCTGAATGACGAGCTGATTGGATCCCATACATACGGATATACGCCTTTTTCCATTGTACTTGACGGAAAACTGAAATCGGATGGAGAGAATATTTTAAGAGTAGAGGTGGATAACAGCGAACTGCCAAACAGCCGCTGGTATACGGGAAGCGGTATTTACCGTCCGGTCTGGATGTGCGTTTCCGAACAGGCGCATATCCTTCAAAATGGAATCCGGATAAAAACCGTGTCTGCATATCCACCGTGTATCCGGGTTTCTGTGAACCATACAGGGGATGAAGCACTGATTGAGGTAAAAGATGGAGAGCGTGTGGTCAAAACCGCAAAAGGTGGGCAGGTGACCATGGAGCTTCCGGGCGCAGAACTTTGGAGTGAAGACAACCCGAAACTGTATCGCTGCCATGTAGTTCTTTTAAAAGACGGCTGCGTAGCAGATGAAGCAGAGGAATTGTTTGGCATCCGTGAACTTACATGGAATACAGACGGATTCAGAGTAAATGGAAAAAGTGTCCTGCTGCGGGGAGCCTGTATCCACCATGATAACGGGATTCTGGGAGCGTGCAGCTATGAGGCGGCGGAAGAACGGAGGGTACGCAGGCTGAAAGAAGCCGGATATAATGCGATCCGATCATCCCACAATCCTGCATCGGAAGCTATGCTGAAAGCATGCGACCGGCTGGGCATGTATGTGATCGATGAGATGTGGGATATGTGGTATAACAAGAAAAACAGTTATGATTACAGCATGGATTTTATGGATCACTATGAGGAAGATATACGTTCGGTGGCAATGCGCGACTATAATCATCCTTCTGTTATTATGTATTCGATCGGAAACGAAGTGTCAGAACCAGCGGAGGAAAAAGGTGTAAAACTTGCAGCAGATATGCAGGCATTATTCCATGAGATTGACGGTTCACGCCCAGTAACGGCAGGAATCAACCTGATGATCCTGACAAGGAGTGCGGCAGGAAATGCTGTTTATAAAGAAGATGGCGGACGGGATGAAACCAATTCCCGGAAAGCGCAGAAAATGACCAGCACGCAGTTCAATCAGATGACTTCCATGATCGGGACAGGAATGAATATGAGCGCTAATGGCGAAGAGGCGGATAAGATTACAACGCCTGTATTGGATCTTCTGGATATTGCAGGGTACAATTACGCTTCCGGGCGTTACCCTCTGGAAAAAGAGGCACATCCGGATCGTATCATATACGGCAGCGAGACATTCCCGCAGGATATTGCGAAGAACTGGAGAATGGCAAAGGAACACCCATACCTGATCGGTGATTTTATGTGGACAGCATGGGATTATCTTGGTGAAGCGGGAATCGGTGCGTGGGCCTATACGGAGGACGGCAGGGAATTTAACAAGCCTTATCCGTGGCTTCTCGCGGATGTGGGAGCCATGGACATTCTCGGAAACCCAAACGGGGAATTGTTTCTTGCACAGACCGTATGGGGGCTTCTTGACAAACCGATGATTGCAGTGCAGCCGGTGAACCATCCTGGCGTGGAACCTGCAAAGGCTGTCTGGAGAGGAACGAATGCAATTCCCTACTGGTCATGGAGTGGCTGTGAAGGAAATCTTGCGGTTGTGGAAGTGTATGGCAATGGCGCATCAGCAGAACTGATATTAAATGGAGTTCTTCTTGGAAGAAAAGACGTGGAGGATTACCGGGCAGTTTTTGAGACGGAATACCAGCCGGGTGTTCTGGAAGCCGTACTGTATGCTGGGGACGGAACAGAAATCGCCAGAAATGTATTAACATCTGCACAGGGGAACGTAAAGTTGGAACTTAAAAATGAACAGGAAAATCCAGGTTGTGCAGAGCCGGTTTATGTGGAACTTCATATTCAGGACGAAAAGGGCAATATAGAGTGCAACAGAGATGAAAAGATTACAGTAAATGTGAAGGGAGGAAAACTGCTGGCATTCGGAAGCGCAGATCCCAGAACGGAAGAAACCTTTGATTCTGGAAACTATACGACGTATTACGGGAAAGCGCAGGTTATAGTTATGAAAGATGAACCCGGAACGATTACGATAGCGGCAGAGAGTGAAACACTCGGAAGGGCAGAAATCACGGTGGATGTAATATAGAGGAAATCGGTTCCCGGTCAGAGACTCCATTCTGACCGGGACTTTATGTCCCCCGCGCCATACCGGCCCCACATATTTCAGTCGACGCAAAGTAAATGATATCACTCTTTGTGTTACTGAGCTGACATCATCTGAATTGTTCACAAAGGTACTGCAGGTGATTCGCGATGTTAAATGATGCCACATGTTTCAAACAGATTTATATCGTCTGCGGATACACCGATTTACAATCCGGGATTGATACGCTTGTATCTGTCATAAATTCAAGGACCGGAAATTCACCTTATGTTCCGGTTACATTGTATCGTTTCTGTGGACGGAAAGCAGACCGCATCAAAGGGCGCGTCTGGGAACAGGACGGTTTTTCACACACGATTTTTTCCATACCCATGTCAGCTTACTGATTTCGAAGCTAGGGGCACAGCCTAATCTGGTAGCGGACAGACTGGGACATGAAAAGATTCAGACAACATTATCTACATATTCTCATTTGTATCCAGATCAGTCACGAAAGCTGGCGGATCAGTTGGAGAAGATACCAAGATACTGTGGAAATGCCATGCGTAGTTCTCCCTGAAGCTTGTTCACATAAGCGCTGCGGTTATCCATTAAATCGTAGTATTCACGACAGAGATTACGGCAGTTTAGGGCAAGGTCAGAAGGCATAAGGGAAACCTTTAAATCAGGCTTCAAACCAACTAAAGCAGCTTTTTTAGAATCAAAACGGTCATTATGTACTTTTCGTATGTTGATATTTGTGCTATTCTTAGTGATGATAGGATTAATAACTGAGCAGTTAAAACCCTTATCACGAAGATAGCAGAAGAGTGGGGAATGATAAATTCCCGTGGATTCCAGGAAAATGCGACTTTCCAAAGAATACAACTCTTCTGCTTCTTTTATTTTAGAAACAGCGGTTGTAAGGGAACTCATTTGATTATAATCAACTTCACGGATTCAGGGAAATAGTAAGTATGGAATTGAAATAGGGTGTGGATACGAAACTATGAACTTTTTAAATTAGACATGGAACGATTAAGGATTGCTGCTAAGAGAAAGCCAACAGAAAATTATTTTGCGAATAGTAAACGAACCTGCAAGCCACCAGAACTACACACAATAATGAAAAAATGCAATGGTACTGGAGTCAGCTTTCGTCAGCTGCTGGCCGCCTCAGTTTGTTCAGTTCTCCGGCCAGTTTGGTCCATGATTCTCCGGTTGGAAGAATTGAGAGCGGATGGAAATACGAAGGTAATAAGATTACGTTCGACAAACTACCGCCAAATTTATATACATCCTCAAGCATAGGAGAACTCTTCATGCTGTCTTTGTCCTCCATATTAGGAATACAGATGGTTCCGACATTCTCCCATTTCAGATAGTCACAAATCGACTGAAACATGGAAATTGGCGCATCATAAACATCCTTTGCTCCAGAATCAAATAACAATGCAATCTTATTGAAATTAAATCCGACCAATGCATGGGCATACAGTCTGTCAATCACTGCTTTGGTCTGTGCAGTCACTTCCCACCAGTAAATAGGAGATGCAAACACCAATAAATCCGTTTGATTCAACACCTTCCAAATCTCGGTCATATCATCTTTTCGCACACAAGTCCCCTCATGTGTAAAACAATACTGGCAGCCTAAGCATCCTGCTACTTTCTTTGCACCTACATGAATCACTGACACCTCATGTCCTGCTTCTGTAGCTCCCTTTTCAAAAGCCTGTACCATTGTTGCTGTATTACCGTTAGCCCTTGGGCTGCCATTTAATACTGTAATTTTCATTCTGTTTTTCTCCTTCATCTTTTTGTAACGGTTATAGCTACCTCATCACCTTCGGATTTTCCAAGTTGCTCTCCTCAAAATTACATTTATTAGAACTGATGAAAATTTGAATTGCCGTTGTGGTAAGTATATCATAGTCGGACTTATTTATGCTGGATTTTTTTGTACAAGGGAGATTATAATACTGAAAGAAAAGCACCAATAATAAAAGCGGGGCAAAAATATATGATAAATATCAAAAAAACGGGGCAAAATATACATAATAAGCTTTAGTCATTGTTCTTTATCTATCTTATTGTTGGAGGTATGCCGGATGCTGTAAAAACATATATCAGTATAAAAGATATCCGTGAAGTTGATAAGATTCAGAGGGATATATATACATTGTATAAAGCTGATTTAACCCAGCAAAAGCAGCAATGTATTTCGTTTGTTTTCCAACGATATCGGTCTGCTGACGAGTGCTTATCCGGCAGAAACCAAAATGGAATTTATAAATAAGAACGGAGAAGTAAACAACGGAGCTCATTTTGAAAATGTAGTAGCTCAACAATTGACTGCAAATGGATTTGGACCATATCTTTGCAAAATTGCCTACTGCGGAGATATCAATATTCTTGGAAACCGCCGACCAATCTCTTATTGGAGAGAACTGATCTGGGGAGAGTGATGTGGGAAAGGGATGACCCCAATGTGATGCCATTCCAATTTATAGAAAAATATGTTCTAAGGTTATCAGAAAAGTGAGATTAGTGAATTGGTGTGATTGCTAATGATTGGTATAAGTGTTACAATAAATTTATTACAGACTCATCATGGGTACTGAAAAAGCAGGCAGAAACAGAATCGAACTTGCAGTTGAATCCAAATGACGGGAAGATAAAGTTAGAACAGGAGAGTACAAGATGATTCGTGTTGCAATTGTAGAAGACGAAGCTTCTTATATGAAACAATTTCAGAAGTATCTGGCGCAGTATGCCAAAGAATCCGGGGAAGAATTTGATATTGTTACATTTACAGATGGAGACGAGATTGCCGGTGGATACAAGTCGGTATATGACATCATCCTGATGGATGTGCAGATGCGGTTCATGGACGGCATGAGTGCGGCGGAGGAGATTCGAAAGGTGGATCCCGAGGTAGTGATTATCTTTATTACCAACATGTCGCAGTATGCCATTCGCGGTTATGCTGTGGATGCACTTGATTATGTATTGAAACCAGTCAGTTATTTTGCGTTCAGTCAGAGACTGGACCGCGCAATCGCCCGCATGAAAAAGCGTGTAGACCGATTTATCGCCGTTCCGGTCAAGGGAGGTATGCAGAAAATCAATGTTAACCGCATTTACTATGTGGAAAGTCAGGGACACAACCTTATCTTCCACACGTCAAAGGGAGAGCTGGTATCATCCAGGACGATGAAGGAGACAGAGGAAGAGCTTAAGGCGGTCCATTTTTGCATTGCAAGCAAGGGTATCCTGATTAATCTTGAGCATGTGGACGGTATCCGCGAGGGTTGCGCTGTGGTAAACGGTGAGCTGCTTACAATCAGCCGTTCGCGAAAGAACAGCTTTATGGAAAGTCTGGCAAATTATATGAGTGAGGTGATGAAGTAATGGAAGTTTTCGTACGTGATATTCCACGACTTTATACTGCAATTGCCGAGTGGAGCGCCTGCTTTATGACGATTTGCCTTGTGAGAAAGCGCATCCAGGGGGCGAAGTTATATTTTTCGGCAGCAGTCATGCTCTTTGTTCAAATATTTTTCATGGTTGTAACGGAGTCGTTAAATTCTAATGTATTATGGCTCCTGTGTATGATGGGAGCTGTCGGCTTGATGTTTGGATTTCTGTGGATTTGCTGTGATGTTAAGATACGGGATATCGCCAGTCTCTGTGCCAGAGATTTTATTTTCGCAGAATTTATGGCATCGTTTGAATGGCAGATTTACTGTTTCTTTTGGCCGGATACAGAGGCGTCGGTACCGATTCAGCTTCTCATACTGGCAGGTACCTATCTGCCGATTTGTCTTTTGATGTATCGATTGGAGCGTAACTACATTTCGAACAATGAGAATCTGAACGTAGAGAAAAAGGAATTAATCTCCATTATCGTGATTGTAGTTGTCGTATTCTTTATCAGTAATCTGAGTTTTGTGATGACGAATACGCCATTTAGTGGAATCAATAATAACGAGATTATGAATATACGTACCATCGCGGATCTTGGAGGAAATGCAATCTTATTTGCGTATTCCGTGCAGTGCAGAGAGATGCGCGTGCGAAGGGAATTAGAAGCGATGCAGAACATTTTCAAAAATCAGTATCTGCAGTATCAGCAGTCGAAAGAAAGCATCGATATCATCAATCGAAAATACCATGACTTCAAGCATCAGATTGCAGCGCTCCGTGCTGAGACAGACGAAGAGAGGAGAAATGCATTTCTTGACGAGATGGAGCAGGATATCAAAAATTACGAGGCGCAGAACAAGACAGGAAACCAGGTTCTTGATACGCTGCTCACCAGCAAGAGTCTGTATTGTGCCCGAAAGCACATTGGACTGACCAGTGTCGTAGATGGCAAGTTGGTAGACTTCATTTACACTATGGATCTCTGTTCCATTTTTGGAAATGCACTCGACAATGCGATTGAATGTGAACTTAAGATTGAGGATCCAGCGAAGCGCCTGATTCATTTGTCGGTATCAGCCCAAAAAGGGTTTGCCCTTATTCGTGTGGAAAACTACTGTGAGGAAGAACTCGTATTTAAAAATAATCTTCCAATCACAAGTAAGTCAGATAAGACGATGCATGGATACGGAATGAAGAGTATGCGTTATGCGGCACAGAAGTATGGCGGAACACTTACCGCGAGTCAGTCAAACAACTGGTTTGAACTGAAAATCCTGATTCCGATTCCGCAAGAAGAAAAAAAATAACAAAATATTATTTAAAAATGGAGCCAAAAAAGTACATTGTGTACAAAAACGAGGCTCCATTTTTGTACATATCTGCTAGTGCGAAATGCATCTTGTGCAGAATAAGTGTAAGTTGTGAAGGGGATAAACATTTTGAGTGGAGGTTGTGTTAGAGTAATGCTATCAAAAAAAGGAGAGGAAGAGTAATGAAACAATCAAAAAAATCAATTGGGCGTATCCTGTTTGCGTGGATAACTGTTGTGGCTACAATTGTAGCTTTGGTAGAAGGAAATGTTTACGCACAGAGATATGCAAATTTAATTTCTGTATATTTAGATATGCCGAATCAAAAGGTGGTATCTGCAGAAAATGAGGAAACAGAGCATTTTAAATCAGATTATAAGAATGAAGAAGAGTTAAAAAGCCATCTGCGTGAAATAAGTACGCAGATAGAGGCAGAAGGTGCTGTTCTTTTGGAAAATGATGGTACGTTACCTCTTAGTACAAAAGAAAAAGTTACTGTTCTCGGACAGGATAGTGTGGATCCGGTATATGGCGGCGGTGGCGCAGGCTCTGTAGATACTTCTGTTGCAGAGGACTTATATAAAGGACTTGAGCAGGCTGGATTTAATTTAAATAAGAAAGCACAGGAGTTTTATGCAACAGGAGATGGTTCTCAGTATCGAAAAACAATTCCTGACGCATACGGAAAGGGCGCATTTGGAGTAAATGAGGCTCCGATTTCAACTTTTACTGACGAAGTGAAGGACAGTTTTGCAGAATACAAAGATACTGCAATTGTAGTTCTTGGGCGAAGTGGTGGAGAAAGCTCTGATATACAGAATACAGCACTTGAAAGTGGAAGTTATTATCTTCAGTTGGATGAAGAAGAAAAAAGTCTGCTGAAATATGCAAAAGCAAACTTTGATAAGGTAGTAGTTCTTCTGAATACTCAGAATCCTCTGGAATTGGGAGAATTAGACAGTATTGGAGTAAATGCTGTTCTGTGGATTGGTGCATTAGGCGAAAATGGTGCTTCTGGTGTGGGACAGATTTTAAGTGGAGAGGTTTCTCCTTCCGGACGTCTGGTAGATACCTACGCATATGACAGTTTTAGTGCTCCGGCAATGCAGAATCTTGGTTCTTTTGGAATTACAAATAGCCAGGAAGCTTTCGGAAATTCTTACATGGTTTATGCAGAGGGGATTTATGTTGGATATCGTTATTATGAAACACGTTATGAAGATGTAGTCTTGGGAAATGAAAAGGCAGAGAATTATAATTATCGGGAAACTGTTCAATATCCGTTCGGTTATGGACTTTCTTATACGGATTTTTCTTACTCTGATTTTTCTTTAGAAGAAGGCGAAAACAGCTATACCGCACAGGTAACTGTTACAAATGATGGGGATGTAAAGGGTAAGCATGCAGTGGAAATTTATATGCAGTCCCCTTATACGGAATATGATAAAGAAAATAATATAGAAAAATCCGCGGTGGAACTTGCAGGATATACAAAGACAGACGAAATTGAGCCAGGTAAGTCCCAGACGGTGACTGTAGATATTCCAAAAGAAATTATGAAAACATATGATGCGAAGGGCGTTGGAAGCTATATTGTAGACGCAGGTGACTACTATTTTACAGTAGGAACAGATGCACATAATGCTGTAAACAATATTCTGGCTGCAAAAGGTTATACAATTTCTGATAATATGGATGAAGATGGAAATAAGGATTTTACAGCGAAGGTGACAGTGGCAGAGCAGGACAACACGACTTATGCTGTGTCTCAGGCTACAGGAAACGAAATTTCAAATCAGTTTTCAGATATTGATATGCAGACTTATGACAGTGAATTTGTGTACTTGAGCAGAAGTGACTGGGAAGGTACATGGCCTGCAACATATGCCGATGGCAATTGGGAAGCACCGGAAGAATTTGTGAAAGGTCTTAAAATTCCGGAAATAGAGGATGATGTAACAGAGGCTCCGGTAACAGAAGCAGATGGTGATGTAATTTACACTGTCGCAGATTTAATGGAAATAGAGTATGATAATCCGGCATGGGAAGCTATGATTTCCCAGATGAGTGTAGAAGAACTTGATGAGCTGGTTCGAGTAGGCGGTTATGCTACAGTGGGTGTGGATTCCATTCAGCTTCCTTCTACACAGGATAAAGACGGTCCGGCAGGAATTTCCAATACACTGGTAGGAGGAAAGAGTGGTACATCTTATCCGCCTGCAATCGTGCTGGCATCTACATGGAATGATGAACTTGCAGAGGAAAGAGGAAGATGCATTGGTGAAGACAGTCTTCTGTTAGGAGTTTCAGGATGGTATGCACCATCTATGAATATTCATCGTACTCCATATAGCGGAAGAAACTTTGAGTATTATTCAGAAGACAATTTTATTTCAGGTAAAATGGGTGCGGCAGAGGTTCGTGGTGCACAGAGTAAGGGTGTCATTGTATATATGAAACACTTTGCATTAAATGATCAGGAAACAAACCGTATGGGTGTTGCTATTATGTCGAATGAACAGACGGCGAGACAGATTTATTTAAATCCTTTTGAAATCACAGTGCGTGAAGGAAATGCACATGGAGCCATGGTAAGTATGAACCGTATCGGAAACAAGTGGACAGGTGCACATTACGGGTTGATGACAGAGACACTTCGCAATGAGTGGGGATTTGAAGGAGTTGCAATCACTGATCAGGCATCTTTCGATGTATTTGCATATGAGGATATGCGTGCAGGACTTGCTGCAGGTACAGATTTATGGTTGAATACAGATACAGAATTATGGAAGCTTTCAAAGGATGATATGAATGACACAGTTGTAACTAATATGCAACGTGCAGCAAAAAATATTGTTTTTGCAGTATCACGTTCTAATGCGATGAATGGTTTGTCAAGCAGAAGTAAAATTGTAAAAATAATACCAGTGTGGCAGATAGCGGTTTATGCGGCAAGTGGAATATTGACACTTCTGGCATTAGCAGGAGCAGTTCTTGCAACTATAAACAAAAAGAACAGCAGGAAAAAACAGATATGGAGTGCTGTGCTGGCAGGAATTTGTGCAGTGTTGCTTTTAGGCGGCGGAGTGGCAGTGTGTCTGGTTGCAGGTGAAGATTATCTTAATCTTGGAATACCGCTTGGAGTTGCTGGAATTATTCTTTGTGTAGCTAATATTTTAGTAAATCGTAAAGATGAACCGAAAGAAAATCAGAATTAATGGGAAAAATCAGGCTGTTACAGTGTAGTAACAGCCTGTGCCCCCTTTTTTGAGGATAAATATATGAAACGTTATAATATGGTAAATAAGATGACACTGGAAGAAAAAGCTGCGCTCCTTAGTGGTAAAAATGAATGGCAGAGTCGCGACATCCCGCGCCTTGGCATTCCGTCCATTGCCTGTTCCGACGGACCTCACGGGGTGCGCAGACAGGAAGGAGCAGGGGATCACCTCGGATTAAATGCATCGCTTCCGGCGACTTGTTTTCCAACGGCGGCAACGGTTGCAAACAGCTGGAATGAGAGTCTGGGTGAGGAGATTGGTGCAGCGCTTGGAGAGGAAGCGAAAGTTCAGAACTTGAATGTCTTGTTGGGACCGGGATTAAATATGAAGAGAAGTCCGCTTTGCGGAAGAAACTTTGAGTATTTTGCAGAGGATCCGTATCTTGCGGGAAAGATGGCAGCAGCCTATGTAAAGGGAATCCAAAGCCAGGGTGTGGCAGCGTGTCCGAAACATTTCGCAGTTAATTCACAGGAGCTTCGCCGTATGGCAATGAATTCTGTGCTCGATGAGAGAACATTAAGAGAAATCTATCTGACTGGATTTGAAATTGCAGTCAAAGAAGGAAAAGCAAAGAGCATCATGACCAGCTACAATGAGGTCAATGGTACATACGCAAATGAAAATAAACATTTGGTGCAGGAAATTCTGCGTGGTGAATGGGGATTTGACGGATTTGTAGTAACTGACTGGGGCGGATCAAACGACCACGTCGCAGGTGTGGCAGCAGGTTCGAACCTTGAGATGCCAAACCCAGGTCTTGATTCAGCAAGACAGGTGATTGCAGCTGTTGAAGAAGGTCGACTGACCATGGAAGAACTTGATCTCTGTGTGGATCAGCTTTTGGATATGATTCTGACATTGACAGAGAATGCAAAAGACAAACCAAAGTCATTTGACGAGACAGAGCATCATGATCTTGCGAGAAGAGCCGCAGTAGAAAGTGCCGTACTTCTGAAAAATGCAGATGACATTCTTCCGCTTGCAGCAAAGAGCAAAGTGGCACTGATCGGTGATTTTGCATTTGAGCCAAGATATCAGGGCGCAGGTTCTTCGATGGTAAATGCAACATTTGTTGAGACGATGGAAAAGACAATCGGCAACTATGACCTTCAGGTAGTAGGAACAAGCCGCGGTTACAAACGTACCGGCGAAGCAGATGAGGCGCTGAAAAAAGAAGCACTCGATATCGCTCAAAATGCAGATGTCGTAATCTACTGCTTCGGACTGGATGAGTTAAGCGAATCAGAAGGACTGGACCGTACACACATGCGTATTCCACAGAACCAGATTGAACTGCTCGAAGCACTCGTGAAGATCAACGCAAATGTAATCGGAATCTTAAGTGCTGGATCAGCAATTGAGATGCCATGGCAGAACTGCTGTAAGGCAATTCTTCATGGATACTTAACCGGACAGGCTGGCGCAAGCGCAATGCTTGATATTGTAACCGGAAAAGCAAATCCATCCGGAAGATTAAATGAGACATACCCAATCCGCTACGAAGATACTCCGGCAATCCGCAACTACCCAAGTACGGAGCGAAATGCAGAGTATCGCGAAGCACTCTATATCGGATATCGTTATTACGATACCAGCAAGGTACGTGTGCAGTATCCATTTGGATTTGGTCTATCTTATACGACATTCGAGTATTCGGATATCAAAGTGGACAATGACGGCGTAAGCTTTACGCTCACTAATACAGGAAAATATGACGGTGCAGAAGTAGCTCAGCTTTACGTAGGACTTCCAAATGCCATCGTATTCAGACCAACAAAAGAGTTAAAAGGCTTCAAGAAAGTATTCTTAAAAGCCGGCGAGAGCAAAGAAGTCAGAATCCCATTTGATGATAAGACATTCCGCTACTGGAACGTCAAGACAAATCAGTGGGAAGTGGAAATGGGCACATACGACATCATGATTGGTGCAAGTGTGGCAGATATCCGTTTAACAGCTGGTTTGGCAGTGGCTGGCACAACGACAGAATTTCCATACAATCCGGCAGAACTTCCTTATTACTACACAGGATTGGTTCAGAACATCGGCGATGCGGAATTTGAAGCACTGCTCGGTTATCCAATTCCATCCGGTAAGTGGTCTGGAGAGCTTCGCCTCAATGATGCAATCTGCCAGATGTACTACGCGAAGAGCGGTCTTGCAAGATTTCTCTACAACCGCCTGACAGCAATGAAGAAAAAGAGTGAAGAGAAGGGCAAACCAGATCTGAACATTTTATTTATTTACAACATGCCGTTCCGTGCACTTTCCAAGATGACAGCAGGTATGGTCAGCCTGGAGATGGCAGAGGGAATGTTGACTGTAGTCAACGGACATTTCTTCAAAGGAATGGGCAAAGTAATCGGAGGATTCTTCCGTAATATGAAAGCAAACAAAGCTTACGAGAAAAAGCTTTCACAAAAATAGAGCCAGGGGGACAACCCCTCTGGTTTAATGAAAAAAAGCCGGGGGACAGACCCTCTGGCTGTGTGAGGATATAAGAATGAATAATATAAAAGAATGGTGGATGGACAAATGGAGCACATTTGAAGAAAAACATCCAAAACTTTCAAAATGGGTATACCAGATTTTCTATTTCTTTGTATTTAGTATGATGGTTACCGTATTCCAGTATCTGGTGTTTACATTTATGCCGGGAATGCTTGGAAAAGAATTAGCAGGTACAGAATTTATGTGGCCAAAGATTCAGTTACATATCTTTGGAGTCGACTTCACATGGAGTTTACTTGGCTACAATGTATTGCGTGACGCAACAGGCGCTGTATTGATCGGCGGCGGACTTGGTTACTTTATCAGTTATGAAGTTGGTTCATTTTTAGCACAGTGTATCAACTTTCCACTGCAGAGAAACATCACATTCAAGAGCCACGGAAATCCAGTGTATCAGGCAATGTGGTATTTCATCGCATGGATTGTGATTTCATTGATTTGCAATGGATTCAATAACTTGTGGATGCCAATTGCATCTGCATATGTACCACCAGCAATCTACAATTTGCTTGTGACATTCATCACAGGTGGCGTATCAATGATTATCTTCTTCTTTGTGTTTAAGATTATCTTTCCAGAGGGTGAAGCGAAGAAAGAAGCGTAGGAGTTGCAAAAACCAAAAGAGACGATGTTGACATTCGTCTCTTTTTGATTGGCATGGATATTTATTTTTCTAGCAGCTTGCGTGCATATGTAAGTATTCTGCCTTCTACATTGCTGTTCTGTTTGATCATTTTGATGAGGGAATAAAGCTCAGGGTCATTGGATGAAGAAACAATAATGTAATCAGGATCTGTCTTATCAGATATTCCGTAAAGAAAATCTACGTTGCAATTAAATGTATGCGCAATGAAAAAGTCTTTTGCAGTAGTGCAAGAGACTTTTTTTGTGGAGATTAACAAATGATAAGGAATGGTTTTTATATAATCCCAAAATGGTTTAATAACGTTTGTTAACAATGCCTATTGTAAATAAAAGCTATCATCATTACAATAGAGATTAGCAATGCTTCGAACAATATGAAAGGCATAAAACCAATATGAAAAGACACACAAACATAATAATCACAGCCGTGGCATCGCTGCTTATCGTCACACTTGCGGGCAGAGAATTCATTAAAAATCATAAGAAAGAGTCTAATGATAAATCGTCTACGAATGTATCAGAAAATACATGTGAAGATATACCTGACACAAGTATATCTGACACAAGTATATCTGATACGAGTGTAGCTGATACGAATACACCTGACACGAGTACATCTGAAGCAGATATTCTGGATACAACCTATGAGAATAATAAAGAGCAATTTTATATATCCGAAATTCCGGATGATATTTTTGAAAAAATGCAGGGCAAATCCTACAAGGCAGATTGTACACTCCCCAGAGAAAATCTGCGATATATACATGTACTACACGTAGGCTTTGACAATCAGGTACATGAAGGTGAGCTGGTTGTAAATAAAGATATCGCAGATGATGTACTTGAAATATTTATGGAGCTCTATGAGTCCGGATATCAAATAGAAAAAGTCAGACTCGTTGATGAATATGATGCAGATGATGAGGCATCTATGAGCGACAATAATTCATCGGCCTTCAATTTCAGATTTATCTCCCACACTACAAAGATATCGAAGCATGGAATGGGAATGGCGGTGGATATCAACACTCTATACAATCCTTATGTCAAAACAGTCGATGGGGAGCTTTCGATTGAGCCTGCAAATGCCGCAGATTATGTTGACCGGAGCAGGGATTTTTCGCACAAGATTGACCATGATGATTTATGCTATAAGCTGTTTACGGAGCATGGTTTTGAGTGGGGAGGCGATTGGACGCATTCCAAGGATTATCAGCATTTTGAAAAATAGTGCTGATAATTTCTACGGAAGTATATGACCTGCCGCCAGGTACAGCTCATACCATTCCTCGCGAGTCAGGGTAATATCGCATGCCGCGATAATTTCCTTCAGGCGGCTTTCGCTTGAAGTTCCGGTAACAATCTGCATATTTGCCGGATGGCGTAAAATCCATGCGGCCGCAATAGTAGTATCGCTGACATTGTATTTTTCGGCTATCACATGAAGTTTTTTATTCAGTTCCGGGTATTCGTCGCTTCCGAGAAAACAGCCTTTCCATGCCGGCATCTGAAACGGAGACCATGCCTGAAGAGTAATGTTGTGGAGGCGGCAGTAGTCGAGCAGACTTCCGTCGTGATCAATTGAACCGGTTGTTTCCATATTGACTTCCATGCCATTTGCAACGAGATTGGAAACAGGAATGCTGAACTGAACCTGATTGACAACGAGTGGTTGGCGGACATATTTCTGTAGCAGTTCAATCTGCATCGGCTTATGATTTGAAACACCAAAATGGCGAACCTTTCCGCTTTCAAAAAGAACATCAAATGCAGCGGCAACCTCTTCCGGTTCTACGAGTGCATCCGGACGATGAAGCAGCAGAAGATCAAGATAATCAGTATGAAGCCTTTTTAAAATACCATCGACAGATTTCAGAATATGCTCCTTTGAGAGATCATAGAAGCCTTGGCGGATGCCACATTTTGACTGCAGGTAAATATCTTCACGCTTTAGGGATGGATCGTCTGCAAACGCTTCGCCGAATACGCTCTCACTCATACCGCCACCGTAGATATCAGCGTGATCAAAGAAATATGCACCTTGCTCCAGCGCAGCATGAATAAAATGATTCATCTCATCCTTTGATTTTTCAGAAAGGCGCATGCATCCAACTGCAACTGAAGGAACCTTTCGTATGTGATTGCCTAAAATTGTTTCTCTCATAGTAAAAATCTCCTTTGTAATTATTTTCTAATTCCCATAATGAGTGCGGCGTAGCCCCAATCCCATATGAGCTTTGCAAAGCTGTTTTCAAGATATTCGCGTACGTCATCATCATCATATCCTGTCATGCGTGAGATGATGACAATATGCTCTCTGATGGTTTCATATGTCAACGGACTATTGGCATTGTGACTGTACCACAAGAAAAGACTTTGACGTATAGCAGTGTATTCAATCATAATCCACTGCATTTTGATAATCATGTGTTCAATAATCTTTTTAGTGGATGCTGCTTCAGGCGATATCAGGTCGGAAAACAGCTCGTTTGCCAGATAATTGCGAAAAACAATGTCATAATCTGTGAGCATTGAGCAAAATTGTTTCCGCGATGTTTGCAAGGTGCGGCTTATGGAATTATTGTCTGACTGTGAATAAATATTGGAGTATCTACAAGCCTCGGTCAGTACAGGTTGAAGAAAGGCTGTGTATAAACCCTCTTTACGATAATTTACTGATAAATCCTGAAGCAGCTCATTGCATTCGATAAATGTATCTTCGTCCGGGATATGGATATCTTCCATGGCGGTATTCAGTTCATTAAGCGTATGTCCGGAAAAATATTCCTGTATATGTGCATTGGTGATTGGCTGGTTTTTATATAATTCCAATAAAATGTAAAGCCCATCAAGCAAAGCCTGCTCCACTGAAAGCCCTTGGTCAGATATCAGTTTAACCAGATTATCACGGATTAAAAATGCCGTAGATAAATTATTCTGGGTCTCGGATATTACAGGAAATGTGACAGGTTTTTCGCACCACAGGTCGATAACTGCCGGACAGCACGGCATGAGTGTTCGTTCCTCATGTGTTGAAAACCGGTGGATTTCTCTGGGAAACAGTGCACATGTCTCTGAAAGCACTTCATCTGAGTATGTCATTACAAGATGACATAGCTTATCCTTTGAAAGAAACGGACACCGATGTTTTTCGTCCAGTTTAATAACCAGACTGCCATCCTTATGGCATGTGTATGAGCTTAGATTGTCACTTTTTCCAGACACTTTATCAGCAGAAAAAGGGGCTGCAGATAAAGTATCCGGAGGAGAAAGCTTCTTCCATTTGCGGTTTGTAGCGTCATCTACTGCAATTTTCCACTCCTGACAGCATGTGATACTGCATTTGTCAGCAATACATTTGAAATTGTTGTAATAGTCCGGTTGATAGTTTTTCATGTTTTTCCTTTACTTATACAGATTTGTGAATAGAGCATAGTATAGCTTGTTATTATCAATCAATCACATGATGATTCAGCCATTTTCTTGAGTGGAATCTGGCAGTAAATATAATAGAACGAAGCATCCAGTCACAAGCCATGCCAATCCACACTGCAATCGGACCAAAGCCCCATACACGGCAGAGGTATATGCACAGGCTTACACGGCAAAGCCACATTGTGCAGCAGGATACAATCATGGAGAATTTCACATCGCCTGCGGCACGCAGTCCATATGGCGGGATGAAGGATGGTACCCAGCAGATTGGCTTGACAATTGTGATAAAGATAATCATCTCAAAGCAGAGCCGTGCACTGGCAGGTTCCATTCCGGCAAGCATTGTAATGGGCTTTGTGAGTATGAAAATAATCAGACAGCTGGCAATGATTACAACCTCAGACACCAGTGACAGTTTTTTGATATAGTAGACAGCTTCATCCTTTCTGCCGGCACCCAGACACTGTCCTACAACAGTCATAAGACCTATTCCTATTCCGATAGCGGCAATACCATTTAAGTTTTCGAGGATATTGGTCATGGCCTGGGCTGCGATGGCCACGGTTCCAAGAGTGGATACAGTAGACTGGATAGCCAGCTTTCCAAACTGGAACATGCTGTTTTCGATTCCTGATGGGATACCGATGAGCAGGATTTTTTTAATCAGGCCCCATTCAGGGCGTATAGACATATAGTTCTTTATGAAAATCGGTTCATTTTCCCTTCGAAGCTGCATGATAACGACAATCGCGCAGAATATTCGGGATACGAGAGTGGAAATAGCAGCTCCCTCAACACCCATACCGAAGCCGAAAATCAGAATAGCGTTGCCACCGATATTCATAAAATTTGAAATAACAGATATGACCATAGGATTGCGACTGTTATTCTGTGCGCGCATAATGGATGCGCCGGCATCATAGAGACCTATAAAAGGAAATGACAGCAATGTAAAAAAGAAATAAACCTGTGAGTTTCTCATTACATCAGCTTCAACAGCGCCAAATATGGCACGAAGCAGCGACTTTCTTGTTATCAGACAAAAAGCAGATAAAAGTACAGACAGAAATGCCATGACAAAAAATACCTGTCTTGCAGCATGGCGGGCACCTTTTGTATTGTGACTTCCCAGATACTGTGAACAGAGAATCGCACCACCGGCGGCAAGCGCTGAAAGTGCCTGTATGACAAGGATATTGATTGAGTCTACAAGCGAGACCGCTGAGATAGCGGCAGAACCTACATTGCTGACCATCATTGTATCCACAGTTCCCATAAGAGAGGCCAATAGCTGCTCTATTATTATCGGAACCAAAAGCTTTCGAAGCTGAGTATTTGTATAAATATGATTGGTTGTAGTATGCAGGTTTGCTGTTTTTATTTTATCTGAATGTAAATTTGTCATATCTGATTACCTTTATTGCTATATGATTAAAGGGTCAAAATACCTTTGGACCCTCATATCATTATATATTTTACGTGTTTAGGTTAGTACGATAAATTCGTAATGTCAATAAGGAATATTTAAAGTGCCGGCAAAGTGTAAGTAATGAAATTATTTAAAATGTCAGTAACTTCTGTTTTTTTGAACAATATTGCACAATCCTCTTTTATTTTGAACCAAAAAGTTATACAATAGTACCATAGTAAAAGGCATCAAAACTAATTCCAAAATTAAATCACGAGAGGTATCAACATGAAAAAAGCAAAGAAACCACCTCTGTACAAAAGCTTCGGCTATGCCTTCGAGGGCATATTTACATGCATCAGAAATGAGCGCAATATCAAGATACACTGCACTGTCGCGATACTTGTAGTGATAGCAGGAGCGGTACTTGGGATAACACCGACTGAGTGGTGCATCTGCCTGACGCTGTTTGGATTGGTGATAGCCCTGGAGCTGGTCAACACTGCGATTGAGTCAGTTGTAGATTTGGTAACGACAGAGCGAAAACCGCTTGCCAAGGTAGCTAAGGACACGGCAGCAGGAGCAGTGCTTGTGGCAGCAATAATGGCTGCGATAGTTGGACTTATCATTTTTGTGCCAAGGATTGCTTCTCTATTATGATGATTAAAGGTGTAGTCAGATTATGGCAATCAATTTTAAATAACAGGAAACGGAGGATTTTACCATGGAAAGACTTACAGACGGATTAAAGAAGATTTTACTTGCAGGAATAGGAACAGTGGCAGTGACTGCTGAGAAATCAAAGGAAGTGCTTGATGAGATGGTCAAGAGAGGTGAGCTGACTGTCGAGCAGGGCAAGGTGCTCAATCAGGAGCTTAAGCACAATATCAAGGACACAGTAAAGAAAAATGTAAATGTATCTGTTAAGCCACAGTCACCGGAGGAGCTCGAGGAGCTTTTGGACAAGATGACACCTGAACAGATACAGGCTCTAAAGAGCAAGCTTGCACAGATGGATGAGGCTGACGTGGATCAAGAAGCTGATGAAAGCGTTTTCGAGGATGAGGACATTGTAACAGATACTTCAGCCGATGGAAAAAGTGCTTCCGGTGGAGAATCACAGACAGCGGATATAAAAATAGAAGCTGAGGACGATAAAGAGGAAAGCGTGAACTAGTATGGATGGCCGCCTGAAGGAGATGACAGCGGTACTGAAGAAGTACAAGCTCACGCATGGACTTACACCCGAAAAATTCAGACTTATATTGCAGGAGCTGGGACCTACCTATATTAAGCTTGGACAGATAATGTCGCTTCACTCGGATATTCTGCCAAAGGAATATTGCGAGGAGCTTATGAAGCTATGCTCAGATGTGGAGCCTATGCCGTTTGAGCAGGTGGAGGCTGTCATAGATGCTTCATTTGGCTATTCATGGAAGGATGTTTTTGCTTCAATAGATAAAAAGCCTCTTGGGGCAGCTTCTATAGCGCAGGTGCACAGGGCCACACTTAAAACCGGTGAGCAGGTGGTTGTGAAGGTGCAAAGGAAGGGCATTCACGAGGTGATGTCAAAGGACATGGCGCTGCTTCACAAGGCGGTTAAGCTTGTGCCGCCCATCTCTATAAAGGGCATTGTGGATTTTGACATGGTGCTTGATGAGATGTGGGCTGTGGCACAGGAGGAGATGAATTTCCTGCTTGAGGCATCCAATATTGAGGAGTTTGCCGGCAATAACAGGGATGTTGCATTTGTAGCCACACCAAAGCTTTACCGCAAGTATACCACATCACATGTACTTGTCATGGAGTATATAAAGGGCTTTAATATCGATGACAAGGAGGGGCTTTTAAAGGATGGCTATGATCTTGAGGAGATAGGCAGCAAGCTGATTGACAACTATATCAGGCAGGTGATAGAGGATGGCTTCTTCCATGCGGACCCGCATCCGGGCAATGTAAGGATAAGGGATGGCAAAATTGTCTGGATTGATATGGGCATGATGGGAAGGCTTTCTGAGCATGACAAAAAGGAACTGAGCAATGCTGTTTACGGTATCGCCATGAACGATATCGGTATGATAGAGGATGCGGTGCTTGCAATTGGTGACTTTAAGGGTGAGCCTGACAGGGCAAAGCTGTACAAGGATATCAAGATAATCATAAATAAATATGGCAGTCTGGATATGGGACAGGTCGATGTCGCAGAGTTTATTCAGGAGCTTTTGGAGGTGATGAAGAACAACCGCATTGTTATGCCGCATGGTCTTACAATGCTTGCGAGGGGCATCACTCAGATAGAGGGAGTGCTTGCAGATATTGCACCTGGCATCAACATGGTTGGGATTGCTTCTGCAAGGATAAAGCAGGAGATGTTTAAGAATTTTGATTTGAAAGGCGAGCTTAAAAAAGCCGGGAAGGCAGCATACAAATCAGCTCACCGTTTGGCAGAACTGCCGGAGAGAATGGCGCAGATACTCGAGGAATATCAAAGAGGGCAGACAAGCATAAATTTTGACATGCATGCTTCTGATGAGCTTGCGAGGCTTTTACACAGGCTGGTGAGAAATATCGTCATGGGCTTATGGGTTATGGCACTTCTAATCAGCTCAAGCATAGTGTGTACCACAGATATGACACCTAAGATATTTGGAATACCGGCGCTTGGTGTGATGGGATATGTGTTTGCATGCATCATAGTGCTTTATACGATTGTGAAGCATTTCATATCCAGACGATGAAAAAAAGCAGGATTCTGAAATTAATCAGAAATCCTGCTTTTTAATTACGTTATATTATTTCGATGATTTTTTACTCTTTGCTTTTTTATAATCCTCATCAAGATGATATTTGCCCTGATACATGGTGAACTGACCTACAAATGCAGGCTCCTGTCCGGCCTTAAGCTCATTGAGATAATCATGTGTCTCGAATGATGAGTTGTGTGTCTGAATCAGGCATACAGCAATGTTTGAGCAGTGATCCGAAGCTCTCTCACAGTTTGTGATGTAATCTGTGAGGAATACGCCGAGTCTGCTGTCACATTTGCCCTTCTGAAGACGCTCGATATGATGATTTCTAATCTCCTTGGTGAGATCGTCAATAACCTGCTCAAGAGGCTCAACCTTGACTGCCTCTGTCAAATCGTTTTTGCCAAATGCCTCTACAGTGAGAGTGAGAATCTCGCGCAGAGCATTGTTGAGCACCGTGAGCTCTTTTCTTGCGTTCTTTGAAAATTCAAGCTTGTTGTCATTAATCTGCTTGGCAAGCTTTGCCATATTTATCGCATGATCTCCGATTCTCTCGAAGTCATTGATTGCATGAAGCATCTTTGAAATCTCGTTGTTGCCGTCCTCAGAAACATCCTTTCCGGATAAGTGAATGAGGAAGGTGTCAAGCTGATCCTCTAAGTAATCAAGTTGCTCTTCCATGACTTCAATATCATCAAACTTTGAATCTGAGTAATTGTCAAAGAGGTCTAAAGCATTCTTGAAGCTGTCTCTTGCAAGCTCAGCCATCTCGTTTGTTTTCTCAAGACATTCTTTGACAGCAAGTCCAGGTGAGAGTAAAAGTCTCTCGTCGAGTACGACCTGTCCGTCTGCGTTGTCAGTTGTGACAAGCTTCTTAGCAATCTTTACAAGAGTATTGCTAAACGGAAGAAGGATAATAGTGGTAGCGATGTTGAAGATTGAGTGGAACACCGCAATCATTACAGGAGTAATGCTGTCATTAAATAATGTCAGATCAACAGCATAACGTGCGATACAGTATACTACAAGTCCTATTGCTGTACCGAACAGATTGAAGCTGATGTGGATGATGGATACTCTCTTGGCGTTTTTGTTTACGCCGATTGACGAAAGCAGTGCAGTCACGCATGTACCGATGTTCTGACCCATGATGATCGGGATAGCCATGCTATATGAGATAGCACCTGTCATGGCTAAAGCCTGCAGCACACCAACTGATGCGGCAGATGACTGGATGACTCCGGTAAATACAGCACCTACAAGCACTCCGAGGAATGGATTGTTAAAGGTGGTGAGCAGTCCGGTAAATTCAGGCATATCTGCGAGTGGTGATACAGCGCCGCTCATGAGCTGCATACCATACATGAGTACGGCAAAACCTGCCATGATGATTCCAACGTCCTTGCGCTTTTCCTTCTTGCTTCCCATAATCATAATCACACCGATAAGCGCGATGACAGGGGAGAAGTTCTCAGGCTTTAACATCGAGATGAACAGATTGTCACTTTCGATACCTGAAAGACTAAGAATCCATGCGGTGAGAGTGGTTCCGATGTTGGAACCCATGATGACACCAACAGTCTGGGCAAGCTCCATGATGCCGGAGTTTACGAGTCCGACAAGCATAACAGTAAGTGCGGATGAGGATTGGATTGCAATAGTGACTATTGCTCCAAAAAATAAGCTCTTGATAGGGTTTGAGGTTACCTCCTTAAGTATCTTTTGGAGATTGCCTCCTGCGAGCTTCTCAAGACTGCCTGACATAACATGCATTCCGAAAAGGAAAAAGGCAAGTCCACCGCATAACTGCAATATAGAGTAAATGTTCATGTTTACCTCCGTTTGTAAAAATAATTTGTTTTACTATTTGCTCCAGTTATACATATTTAGTTTACACAAAACACATATAACATAACATAATTTTTACATTCTATCAATATAATCTGAAATTTTAATAAAAAAAGTGATATTCACTTTTGAACACTTTTGAAAACGTTTTAAAATTTATGTATATTTATGTTTTCTTGTGTTTACTTTTGAAGGAAAACGTTGTACAATTACAGTATAATAATTTAAGGTAATTATTCAGAAATTTACATTACAAGGTGGAGGTATATTATGTCAGACGTAAAAAGTGTTATTGAAAGCGGCAGGGCTGTGCTTGGAATAGAGTTCGGTTCTACTAGAATAAAGGCGGTGCTTATCGGGGAGGATCATGCTCCTATAGCCACAGGTGCCCATGATTGGGAAAACATGCTTGTGGACGGCATCTGGACATACAGCCTGGATATGATTTGGGAGGGCATTTCAGACTGCTACAGCAAAATGGCGCAGGATGCAAAGGAAAAGTATGGTGTTACCATCAAAAAGCTTGCGGCAATCGGTATTTCCGGCATGATGCACGGCTATCTGCCTTTTGACAAGGAGGATAATCTGCTTGTGCCATTTCGGACATGGAGAAATACCATCACAGGTGAGGCTGCAGCAGAGCTTACGGAGGTGCTTGGCTTTAATATTCCGCAGAGGTGGAGCATAGCGCATCTGTATCAGGCTATATTAAATAAAGAAGAGCATGTATCAAAGATATCATATTTCACAACATTGGCAGGCTATATTCACTGGCAGCTCACAGGTGAAAAGGTCATGGGTGTCGGTGAGGCATCAGGCATGTTTCCTATCGATTCTAAGACCAGGGATTATGATGCGGCAATGCTTGATAAATTTGCAGCATTAGATAAGGTAAAAGAATATCCATGGGATATAAGAGACATTCTGCCAAAGGTGCTTACGGCTGGAGAAAAGGCAGGTACGCTGACAGAGGAAGGAGCTAAAAGGCTTGATGTAAGCGGCAATCTGGAGAGCGGTATATTGCTTGCACCGCCTGAGGGAGACGCAGGCACGGGAATGGTCGCAACCAATTCTGTTGCAGTGCGTACCGGAAATGTATCAGCGGGTACATCTGTATTTGCTATGGTGGTGCTTGAAAAGGCACTTAAGGCAGTTCATGAGGAGCTTGATATGGTCACCACACCATCGGGAGATGCGGTAGCTATGGTGCACTGCAACAACTGTACGTCAGACTTAAATGCATGGGTGGGATTATTCAAGGAATTTTCAGAGCTGTTTGGCATGGATATAGATATGAATGACATATATGGAAAGCTCTACAACAATGCACTTACAGCCGATAAGGACTGTGGCGGCCTTGTAGCCTTTAACCTTTTCTCGGGAGAGCCTGTCATCGGACTCAACGAGGGCAGACCTATGTTTGCCAGAAAGCCGGATGCAAGGATGAATCTTGCAAACTTTATGCGCACACATCTCTATGCAAGTCTTGCAACACTAAAAATCGGCTGTGATATTCTCTTTAAAGAGGAAAAAGTAAAGGTAGACACACTTTACGGTCATGGTGGTCTGTTCAAGACAAAGGGTGTGGGCCAGAGCATACTTGCAGCAGCCATGGATGCACCGGTTGCGGTCATGGAGACAGCCGGAGAGGGCGGCCCGTGGGGCATGGCAGTGCTCGCAGCTTATATGGTGAATAAAGCAGATGGAGAGCCTTTGGAAAAATATCTTTCAGACAGGGTATTTAATGGCGAAAAGGGCATAGTAATGCAGCCGGACCCTGACGATGTAAAGGGCTTTGATGAGTACATAAATACATATAAGGCAGCAATTGAGGCAGAGAGTGCAATGGTAAAGGCGCTCCCACTGTAATAGCAGTAAAAAATAATAAGAGAGGAACAAAAAATGCTTGAAGAATTAAAAAAACAGGTTTACGAAGCAAACATGGAGCTCCCAAGAAGAGGGCTCATCACGTATACATGGGGCAATGTCAGTGGAATTGACAGGAAAACAGGCTATTTTGTCATCAAGCCAAGTGGAGTGGATTATGATGTGCTCACCCCTGATGATATGGTAGTCATGGATCTTGAAGGAAATAAGATAGAGGGAAAATACAAGCCTTCGTCAGACACTGCAACACACTTAGAGCTCTACAAAAAGTATCCGGATATCGGAGGAATTGTACACACACACTCTCCTGAGGCAGTTGCATGGGCACAGGCCGGCAGGGATATTCCGCTCTACGGCACCACTCACGCAGACTATTTCCTTGGCTCAATTCCATGTGCGAGAAATCTCACCACAGAGGAAATCAACGAAGCCTATGAGAAAAACACAGGCCTTGTCATCATAGAGACATTTGAGAACAGAAAAATCAATCCTGTATACACACCGGCTGTGCTCTGTCAGAATCACGGACCGTTTGCCTGGGGAAAGGATGCAGCTGAGGCTGTGCACAACGCCGTTGTTCTTGAGGAAGTGGCAAAGATGGCCAGACTCACAGAGTCAGTAAATCCTGACGTGAAGCCAGCCCCGGACAACATAAAGGAGAAGCATTTCTACCGTAAGCATGGTGCTAACGCATACTATGGCCAGAACTGATTTGTAGCTGTTATACGGCCCGCAGTATTCATATTATTTTGTGTTTACATAGCACAAAAAATGTGATAAATTTTTATGTAAAGTACAGTCTCAAACGACTGTAAATAAGACATAAGGTGGTTGATAGAATGGTACTGGCAGTTGAGATAATAGTCTGCTGCTTAATATTTGGCATATACAGAGTAATACGGATAAAGCGGGATCCGGCATATAAGATAAGCAATATGCCCGAGAAGCTGCAGAAAAAGGTCATGCATATGCGTGGCTACAGAAATCGGAATATCCGTATCATGACAGACTGGGAGAAGTTTGTAAAGAAGCTTCCGACACTTATATTCTGGACGATAGCGCTTGTCATACTGACATCAATAGCAGGGGCAACAAGCTTTTCAACGGGCTTTGTGTTTGCACTTTTGATATGGATGGCAGTCCTATTGTTTCTTGAACTGGTAGTTTACTGTGGCTGGTATGCACATACACCGAAGGTGTGGATAAAGGGTACCGAGGATATGGCGAAAAAGACATATACCAATTATGCACATTATATCGGGCTGATACCACAGAGAGCTCTGATGGGAATAGTGGTTGCTATTATAGTGGGTCTTGTGATAGATATGATTCCAAGGCTTGACAACAACAATTATTCGCCGAAATATACAGAGATAGAGGATACCTTAAAGGCAGCCTGTGACAATTACAGGATTCCGGGCATGGCTGTTGAGGTGGTAGATGCAGAGGGCGTGCTTTTCTCCGGTACATATGGGGATTGCAAGAGCCTTGACACGCCGTTTATCACCGGTTCACTCAGCAAGTCATTTACTGCGGCATGCATCATGAAGCTGTATGAGGGAGGACATCTGAATATTGACAGCCCTGTAAATCCTTATCTGGATGCAGCTGAGGTATTCAAAAATCCAAAGGATGCGACAAGGATTACAATAAGACAGCTGCTCAATCATACCAGTGGACTTGGCGTGTACCAGCATGTGGGAAATGCAAAGATTGTTGGCAAAAATGGAGAATATACCTATGCGAATGTCAATTATGACATACTTGGTCTTATAGTGGAAAAAGTATCAGGTGTTAGCTACAGCGATTATCTGACAACGACATTTTTTACACCACTTGGCATGACTCACAGCAGCGCAGCCTATGCAAAAGCGAAGGAGGATGGTCTGATTACAGGCCACAACAATTATTTCGGTTTTTCTGTGGAAAGCGATGTGAAGTATCCGCTCAGCGATTCGTGGTCCACTGTACCGGCGGGCTATATTGCATCAAGCGCAAATGATATGGGAAAATATCTGCAGATGTATCTGCGTGGCGGCTATGGAATACTCTCTGACAAGAGCCTTAGCACAATGTTTCGGGCAACAGTTCCTATGGATGAGTCAGGTGAGACAGGCTATGGTATGGGCTGGGTACGTTCGGATAAATATGTCGAGACAGTGTACAATCACACAGGTCTCACGGAAAACTATATCGCAGACATGTATCTGCTTCCGGAGAGCGGCGTGGGTGTTGTATTCCTCGCAAATACCAATGACTATATGGTCACAAACAATCTGATGAACAAGGTAACCTCAAAGGTTGTGATGACGCTTATGGGATATGCAACAGACGAGCTTGACCCAAAGGATTATGTCGATGCGCACCTGTTCTATGACCTTGTTTTTGCAGCATTTATATTGGTTGCGCTGATGGAGATTATCAAGTCGCACAAATGGAGAACAGACAATAGCGGAAACCTGATAGCGAATATTTTTCTGCATCTGTTTTTGCCGGTGGGCATAGTTATTGCGCCTATTGTCGGAGGCATACCATACTGGGTAATAAAGGATTATGTTCCTGATTTGTTTATTGTTTCATGCCTGAGTGTAGTACTTCTTGCAATAGGTGGAATCTTGAAGCTTAAAAACAGGAGAAATTCATAAGATAAAAGCAGAAGAAATAGAAATGCGGCTACTGTAATATGTAGCCGCATAATTTTTTGACCATAGCATCGTGGGAGGAGTCACAGCACACTCCGACAGTACATGAAGAGTATAAGCCGGAGGCTTTGACAAATTCATTGTCATCTGCTGAAAGCCTGATACCACAAGGATATTCCTTACCATCTATTGTCACATATGCAAGCCTGTCCTTATATTTTTCAAGGGCGGCTTTATCCAGATATTTGCTTATATCTTCAAAGCAGACATTTTTGGCGTAATAATCAAAGGTCTTATCATCCATAAAGCATATATCGTATTCGTTAGAAGCAAAGTATGCTGTGAGGACTGCCATGTTCTGATAGTCTAGGCCACTTTTGTCTACATCGACACAGATATTTTTGTTTAAGGCAATTTCATCCTTTGACAAATCATAGCCGTTATCTGTGAGAAAGTCATTGAAAATATCGGCGCCGTTGTCCTCTGTGGTGCTGTTTTCTGCATTTACGCATAATACGCTCAAAACAGTATTTTTCTGCGCAAGCCGGCCGCAAATAAAGGTTGTGACTGCTATGATTCCGATAATGACAAGAAATATCGGTATTTTGTAATAGTCCCATATATATTGTATTTTCTGACTGAATGTCAGCTCCTTAAAAGGTGTCTTTTGTTCCATGATTTTATCTCCCTCTGATATGATGTGCTGTAGTTTAAAAATATTATAAGGTAATTTATAGAAATTTACCAATAAACATTCTATTAACTGCCTTTTTCTTTTTAGATTATTATGCTATAATGAGCCAAAACACAGATAATACAAAAGGAGAATAATATGAAAGCAAGCCACAGAAAAGATGTTATAATCGCCAGACTGATTTTTGCAGCAATATGTCTTTTTCTTATTGCCCTGATTGTTACAATAGTGATTACCGTTAATTCAAAGGGCGGCAAAAAAAAGGAGCAGGACAAGGTACAGCAGAATGCAGTTAGCGAAAGTGAAACTGACAGTGCCGGCGATAGTGATACGGAGATAGGCGCCATATATCTGCCACAGCAGACTACAGAGGGTACCGAAAAAACTTACGTCACTACTACAAGCAGTGTAAACATGAGAGAGAAGCCTGATAAAAACGCAAATATAGTTACTGTTATAGCACAGGATGTGAAGCTTGAGTTTGTATCAGAGGACAATGGATGGACACAGGTTATCTTCCAGGGACAGACAGGCTATGTCAGCTCTGACTACGTCAAGTCAGATATGGCTGACAGCACTACAGACAGCGGCACATCAGGTGCGGCAAATAGCGGGGCTGCCAGTCAGGGTACAGGAGCTGCAGATAGTGCTGCACAGTCACAGTAATAGATACGTGGTGAGGTAATGTATATGACAGGAATTATATGGGCATGTGCTGCAACATTTATTGCAGCATGTGTGCCTATTTTGGCCAAGGTTGGAACTAAAAAGACAGACCCGGCGCTGGCGGGAAGCATTGCCGGGATTGTTTTATGTGCGTCTATATTTTTTTACAGGAAAGATAATATAATGGGAAGCAGCCTGATTGCACTCGGCCAAAGGAGCGTTATATTTATACTTCTGGCAGGGCTTGCAACAGGGCTTTTTGGCATCTGTTTTTTTAAATCCATACATGAGGGCTACACATTTCAGGTTACAGCTATAGTTAAATGCAGCTATATAATCACGCTTGCAGCGGGATTTTTTCTGTTTCATAACACTCCTGACACTTTTGACTATATAGCGATTGCACTCATGATTGCTGGAACGGTTATTTTAAATCTGGATGGAACCGGTATTTTGTTTGCGCTTCTTGCTGCAGTTTGTGCGTCGGCAGCATATATTCTGGTGTCACTTGGCGGGATACAGCCGGATAAGGGCTTTATTGCGTTCTGGTGTGTATTTATAGGAACGCTGGTGCTTATTATATTTACTATTGCGACAGGAGGCATGAAGAAAATCAGATCCATGTCATTTGTTGATGGTATATGCCTGATTCTTGCAGGCATTGCATACCCGTTAGCATATGATTTTTATGGCAGGGCAGTTTCAATGTCCGGCAGCTATGCAGGGTATATTTTTAATTTGACGATTATTGTGATGATGATATGCTCCAGCGTGATACTGAAGGAGAAGGTATCGGGAAAGAAATTCCTGGGCGCATGCATTTTTATTGCAGCATTGTTTGTTATAGCATGCAACTAATAGCTGAATATAGCATATAATGATTAAAAAGAGGTTTTTTGATGTTACCTTTTTATAAAACATTTCCGTTTATGGATTACTATAAAAATGAGGAGGCATTTGCAAAGGACCTGGGGATGATAAAGGATATGTATCCGCTTGATACGGCGATGATACAGTCCGCAGTAGAGCAGCGCATGGATGAGCTGGAGTATGAGGGCAGCTTTATCTATGATGAGGTGCCTGACAGGCAGCGTCTTTTCGATGAGGCAGACAGGATTGCCGGCAGATTTATCTCAGAGCAAAGCAGCAGGTGCTTTATCTGTACAATAGCGGGCATACTTTTTAACTGTGAACTCTGCAGACGAAGATGCAGATACAGAAGGTACCAAAGATTCTGGTAGATATAAGGATATGATTTTATGAGTAAGAAAGTGATAAAGCCGATAGTACTTATAGTAGTATTTATTGCAGCATTAATTACATTTTGCATAACTACAAACAAGGGAAATAAGGATATGACCACGAAGCAGGCGGATGCAACGCTGCCGGTTATGTCATTTAATCTGGATAAAATAAAGATAAACACCCTCCATGGATATACTACTGAGATGGATCCGACAAAGATGCGCGATTGCGTTATTCCAATTTCGGATGACAGGAAGCTCTCATTATCCATTTCAACATATGGCATGGCTGTTGACAGGATATCATACAAGATCAGAAGCATGGATGGCAAGAGGCTGGTGGCCGATGACGAGATATCTTCTTTTTCTAATAAGGATAATACTATTCAGGCGGACATAAGCATGCCGAATGTTATGGATGAAAATACTGAGTATCTTTTGGTGTTTACCATCACAAGCGGTCAGGATAATGTATATTATTACAGCAGGATTATGCAGACCGATGGAAAGGCAGCTGCAAAGGTTGTTGAGTTTGCAAAGAAGTTTCATGACGAGACGTTTATAAAGGAAGACAAATCCTTCTTTACAACATATATGGAGACAACAACCGGTGACAGAAATACACTTGCACATGTGGATCTGACATCTACGGTGAGTCAGATTACCTGGGGATCAATGGCCGCTGCACAGTATACGAATCCTGTCATAGCCCTAAAGGAAATAAACGATTCTTATGATGTGGTTACAATAGACTATGTGATGAGCTGTGTGGACGGTAAGGGTGAGACTGAGTATTACAATGTAAGAGAATATTTCAGGCTGCGCCAAACGGAAAGCCGTATGTACGTGCTCAACTATGAGAGAACGGCAAATCAGATTTTTAACAGTGAAAACAGCTTTATATCGGATTCAGGCAGCGTAATGCTTGGCATCAGAAGCAGTGAGGCAGAGTACAGGGCCAATGAAGCAGGTAGTGTGATATGCTTTGTCCAGGAGGGAGATTTATACTCCTATGATATCAACAATGGAATGATAATCAAGGTATTCAGCTTCAGGGACGCTGAGGGCATTGATGAGCGTGAAAACTGGAATCATCACGATATAAAGATTGTCAGTGTAGACGAAGCGGGCAGTATTGATTTTGTGGTATACGGATATATGAACAGAGGCACCCACGAGGGAGAGGTGGGAACCGGTGTGTACCATTATGACGGTCTGGCACATACTATAGATGAGGAAGCGTTTATTCCTTCTAAGACATCATATGAGGTACTAAAGGCTGAGATGGGCAAGATGCTTTATCTCAATGAGAAGAATGAATTCTATCTCATGATGGATGACAGTCTCTATAGGATTAATTTAGGTTCGATGTCAGTAAAGAAGGTGGTTGAGGGCTTGTCTACAGGCTCTTACTGCGCATCGGAGAGTAACAGATACTTTGCATGGGTGGATTCTGCAAATCAGTACTCATCAAATACCATAAAAGTGATGGATTTAAAGAGTGGCAAGACCTTTGAGGTCAAAAAGGGCGACGACCAGTATCTGCGTCCGCTTGGCTTCATAGGTGAGGATTTCATATATGGACAGGCGAATGCTGCTGATGTGGTCTCTGATGCAGCCGGAAACACAACATTTCCGATGAATGGCCTTATTATTCTTGATACATCTGACCAGTCGGAGCTTAAGACATATACCCCTTCGGGCGGCTATGTCGAGAAAATTTCTGTGGATGGATATACGGTAACAATAGATCTGATTGCACAAAACAATGGTGTGTATGCAGAAATCGGTCAGGATACCATTATGAACCGGGAGGCTGATTCGAAGCAGAAGATAGCTCTTGATACGAGTCAGTCCGATACAAAGCTGACGGTCAGCGCTATTAGTATAGCAGGTGGTAAAAAGCCGGATAAGCTGAAGCAGCTGACAGCACAGATGACTATAAATTCGCATGATACTGCTGTTGATTTAAAGTTTGATGACAATACAGTCCATTTCTATGTTTATGCAAAGGGGGATGTGATTTTTGCATCTGATAACATCTCGGATGCCATAAAACAGGCAAATGACAGCATGGGAGTGGTAATTGACTCAAACCAGCAGTATGTATGGATGAGGGCAAGAAAAAATGCAGTAAATGCATTTGCGAATATTGCATGTAATGAAACCGATAAGGATGCTGACAGTGTCGTGAAGTCAGTAAGTGCAATGCTTACCTACAATGATGTTACGGTAAGTGTGTCTGAGCTGATTGGAGCAGGCAGCAGTGCTGTTGATGTGCTCAAAAATAACCTGCCGGACAAGGAAATCCTGGATTTACAGGGAGTGTCTTCTGAGGATATTATCTTTTATATCAGCCAGGGCAATCCGGTATTTGCGATGACGGGAAATACGTCGGCAGTGCTTGTGACAGGATACTCTTCAAATGGAGCTTTATATATTTATAATCCGGATAATGGCGCAACAACATCGATGAGCTATGAGGATGCTGACAGAATGTTTTATAATGGTGGCTTGCATTTTATCACGTACATGACAAAATAAACAGAATAATGTTGTAATAATGCCGATTTTGTGACATTAAATGTAAGCTCCTTAGGTAAAGTTTAACAGAAATTTTCATAAGGATTGAAAAGCGGTTACAATTGGGATATATTAAATAAGTATGAAACAGGTTTAATACTTTTTGTTTAAGGAGAACGTATGAGTAAGAAGAGTATTGTCGTTACAAAAGTATGTGAAGGTCATGATAATCCAATCGCAGAGCTTGTTCAAGTGGCATGCAAGTTCGATAGTGAGATTACATTGGAGAGTGACAATCGCAAAATCAATGCAAAAAGCATCATGGGTATTATGGCATTTAATCCTTCAGATGGAATGTCTGTTGATATTGTTACAAAGGGTGATGATGAGCAGGAAGCTTTAGTTGCAATTGAAAATTTTTTAGTATGTGAATAATGAGCATGAGGAGGAAAATAGTATGCGTAAAAAGAATAACTCAAAGACAGTTAAGCAGGCAGTAAAGCCGGTTGAAGTTAAAAAAGAGGAAACAGTGGCACAGCCGGTTTCAGAGCCTAAGGCTGATGCAAAAGCCGATGTAAAGGCTGAGGTAGAAAAAGCCGTAGAGAAGACAACCGAGAAGGTTGAGAAGGCTGTTGAAAAGACAACTGAGAAGGTTGCTGAGAAGGCCGCTGAGGTTAAGGCTGATGTAAAGGACGCTGTTAAGAAGACAACAGCAAAGGCAGCAAAAGCTGCAAAGACAGCTAAAGAGGCAAAACCTGCAAAGAAGGAGCCGGTAAAGCCGGAGATTATTGTTCAGTACCAGAACAGCGAGGTTGATACAGCAGCTGTCGAGGAGCGTGTTAAGGCTCAGTTCGTTGCTGAGGGACACAAGGCAGGCTTCATCAGAAAGCTTAACATCTACATCAAGCCGGAAGAGTATTCTGCATACTATGTTATAAATGATAAGTTTTCAGGTCGTGTAGATTTATTCTAGTCAGACATTATTAGGGAATACATATTTTATCTAGCGCATAATAAAAGCCGATACATTTCGTGGAGACACGGTGTATCGGCTTTTGTTTTGTGTATAAGTATGTGAAAAAGCAGCTGTATGACAGTTTAAATGCATAAATACTTAGTGGACAAACAAAAAAGGGTAACAAAAAAGCGGGTGATGGGAATCGAACCCACGTATCCAGCTTGGAAGGCTGGTGTTCTACCATTGAACTACACCCGCATAGGAATATTTAATTTGTTGTATAATGCCCAGTTCCGGAATCGAACCAGAGACACACGGATTTTCAGTCCGTTGCTCTACCAACTGAGCTAACTGGGCTTGCCTCACAACAAAAATTATTCTACACGATTTGTCTTTTGATGTCAATATTAAAATTGAGAAAATTTGGATAGTTACAATAAATAAGGAATGTAGTATTAAAAACTATATAAAATAGAAAATGATATAATTTTATCTTGACATGAATACCTTAAAGGGCTACTATGTATATATGTTTGATTATCAAATAATTTGAATATCAAACATAAAAATGAAATTTATACATGTTCGGAGGTACATATTATGTTGAGAGAACTGAGAATCGGAGATATGGTTGCAAAGCTTCCTATCATTCAGGGAGGTATGGGAGTTGGAGTGAGTCTTAGCAGACTGGCCGGAGCTGTTGCTAAGGAGGGTGGTGTAGGAGTGATTTCCACCGCGCAGATTGGCTTTGAGGAGCCGGAGTTTGAAAAGGACCAGGCAAAGGCTAATCTGATTGCTATCAAGAAGCATATTAAGAAAGCAAAGGAGCTTGCCTGTGGACATGGAATGGTAGGAGTCAATATCATGGTGGCTTTAAAGCATTACAAGGAGCATGTTCTGGCTGCGGTTGAAGCAGGTGCTGATGTTATTATAAGCGGGGCAGGACTTCCAATGGAACTGCCTGAGCTGGTCGATGAAAAGTCACATACAAGGATTGCTCCGATTGTTTCTTCAAAGAGAGCAGCAAATCTGATTCTTAAAATGTGGGCACACAGATACAACCGCACAGCGGACTTTATTGTTATCGAGGGACCAAAGGCCGGAGGACATCTGGGATTTTCCAATGAACAGCTTGCAGATATGGAGCATATGGATTATGACAGCGAGATTAAGGAGATTATCAGCTGTACAAAGACATATGAGGAGAAGTTTAAAAAGCACATTCCGGTAATTGTAGCGGGCGGAGTGTTTACACATGAGGATGTCATGCACTGCATGGAGCTTGGAGCCGACGGAGTGCAGGTGGCGAGCCGTTTTGTGGCGACAGAGGAGTGTGACGCATCTGATGCCTATAAGCATGCTTATCTGAACGCGAATGAGTCTGATGTGCAGATTATACAAAGCCCGGTCGGAATGCCGGGGCGTGCTGTCAGAAATGAGTTTATCAGGGGTTTGGAAAAGAAAAAGCAGCCTATCACAAAGTGCTACAATTGTCTTGAGAAATGTAACCCTGCAACAGTGCCGTACTGTATTACGAAGGCACTGATTGCAGCGGTTAAAGGAGATATGCAAAACGGTCTGGTATTCTGCGGTGCCAATGTGGGCCGCATAAACCGGATGACTACGGTCCACGAGCTTATGAGTGAGCTTGTGGGAGCATAGGCAGTACATCCTCACAGTAGCAGCGAAGCACTTCACCTACACTCCATGCCTGCGCATAGCAGCCACGGCCGGTGCAAAGTGTCAGGCCGGTGTATGAAATCGTTTTGTACTTTTATGTTAAATTGCATCGTAATCCTCCGAAATTTCACTAAATTTTTATAATATTTTAACCTATAACCATGAAAAAATCTATACGAAACGGTAAAAATCTGTTATCATTATAAAGATATATATTTTCAATATGCAAAGGAGAATTATAATGGAAGTATTTACATTGATTGCGCGTAAAAAAAATGTGGCGCTGGTATTTGTTTCGTACCTGCTTGTGGCTCTTGCTGCGATAAGTCTTCTGACTATCTGCATCGGCTTTGCACCGGGTATTTTATTTGCAGTAGTATTTGGACTTATTGCATATCTTATGATAATGGCACAGAACACCGAGTTTGAATATTCATATTTTGACGGAGAGCTGCGCTTTGCCAAAATTAAAAACAAGAGCCGCAGAAAGCGCCTTGGAATATACAGCATGGAGTCTGTAGCAGCAATCGCACCGGCAGGTGACAGAAGTGTATACAATTACGAGAATGGAAATGAGATCAAGAAAATAGACTATACCTCAGGTCAGAAGGATGTACCTTATTATGATATCGTCATCAAATCGCCTGATGAGAACGTACTTATAAAGGCGGAGCTTGATGACAAGTTCCTCACAGAGGTTGAGAAAAAATACAGATCAAAGGTTAAAAGAAGAGAGGAGTAATTACTCCTCTCCTTCCAAATGGTACATTTTGGATTTTGTTTTGCCGGCATCGTATCCGGTTGAGTATCCTTTGTTGCCGTTTAACAGTCTCAGACATTTGGGACAAAGAGTGCCGAAGGTAACAGGTGCACCGCACCGCTGGCAGTGAAGACCGGCTATAGTGGAGGCTGATTCAGACTGCTTGTACTCGATGCGTCCGTCCTTTATCCAGCTCTTTACCTGTCTAAGCGGTATCTTAAAATGTTCTGCAACCTCGTATTCATTTACGTCGTGGGTACGGATAAATTCCTTTACCTCGCGGAATAATGCCAGATCAAGGCATCGTGGGCAGAGATTCTCTTTATAGTCATGTGGCAGAGGCCTTTTACAGTTTTCACATACTTTTGTGTTGTTGTTAAAAAGACTTTTAGGATTATCCATAGGTGCCTCCTTAAGCTTGTTTTATTCATTATATCATAACAGATTTTATAAAGAAAGTAGGGACTTTTATAATGTCAATTGCAGTTTTCGATTCAGGAGTCGGCGGAATAAGCGTCTTAAAGAGCCTGGTTGAAGTGATGCCTAACGAAGATTTTATATATTATGGTGATTCAGCAAATGCGCCTTATGGTACCAAAACACTTGAGCAGGTGCGAGCTTTGACCTGTGAGCATGCAAAGGAGCTGATTTTAAATCAGCATGCAAAGGGGCTTGTTGTCGCGTGCAATACAGCCACCAGCGCGGCAGTGCGTATATTAAGAGAACAATATCCCGATGTTCCTATCGTAGGGATAGAGCCTGCAGTCAAGCCTGCGATGCTTTTTATGGAAAATCCGAGAGTGCTTGTGATGGCTACACCTATGACTATCAGGGAGGAAAAACTTAAAAAGCTTATGGACAGATACAGACACTTGGGTGAGATTATTCCATTGCCTTGTCCGGGACTTATGAATTTCGTTGAGAGAGGTGACTTGTACGGTGATGATGTGAGACAGTATCTCGAGGAACTTTTGTATTCATATTCGCATGGTGAGATAGATGCGGTTGTGCTGGGATGCACACATTATCCGTTTGTCAGAAAAATGATACAGGAGGTGCTTGGAGATAGGGTGCGTGTGTTCGATGGAGGAAACGGTACAGCGCGTGAGATGAAAAGACGTCTCGCAGAAAAAGGTCTGCTGACAGACAGCACCGCTGCAGGTATTGTGGATTTTCAAAACAGCCTGACCGGACAGAGCCATGAGGATAAAATACAGCTCTGTAAGGCACTTTTTGACAAAAAAATTTAGTTGTTATTTACAAAATATTACAAATCTAAAAAAAGTATAAAATAATCACGACCTTTTTAATAAAATATTTCTAAAATGTACATTGTTAGGACATAATTACCACATATACTTATATCTGTAAGAGGAACAAAACCTTTTACATTATTCCCTTTTTATTAATAAACATTTTCATAACTAAACTCCTCGAGAAAGGATCGCGTTGTTACCGCGTGTAACATCGCGGTCCTTTCTCACGTTTTGCATGCAGGCTGCGGAGCCGCAGCCTTACTGTTTTAGTTATGCACAACGCTTCCACATATATCGTTCAGCACACACATGTCACAGTGCGGTGTGGTTCGGGCAGTGCATACGGCGCGTCCATGATCAACCAGCCTGTGGCAGAAGTCATTGCTCTCCTCGGGTGGGATGATTTTCCAAAGCTCCATCTCCACTTTTTTCGGGTCCTTTATTCCATCTACAAGTCCTATACGGTTGCAAAGGCGTATGCAGTGTGTGTCGGTGACGATGGCAGGCTTGCCGTACACATCACCCATAATCAGGTTGGCACTCTTTCTGCCGACTCCCGGCAGCTTCAGCAGATCGGTCATATTGTCAGGCACAAGACCGCCAAAATCATCGCGAAGCATTCTCATGCAGGCACTTATATCACGTGCCTTACTCTTTCCCAGGCCGCATGGACGTACAATTTCTTCTATGTCGGAAACATCAGCATCGGCGAGAGCCTCGATGGAAGGATATTTTTTGAACAAATCCACCACGACTACATTTACGCGGGCATCAGTGCACTGGGCTGCGAGCCTGACTGATACGAGGAGCTTCCAGGCCTCGTCGTACTCAAGAGTGCAATCGGTGCGAGGATATGCGGTTTTTAGTCTTTTTATTACTTCAATGGCTAATTTTTCTTTTGTCATATGATCCTCCTTATATTTGTTTTGTAACTATTCAGTAACTTTATTTTATAGTATACAAAAATGCGCGGAGATTGTAAAATGGATTTACGTGGAGCGGATTACGTGAGAGGAACGGTGTGGAACTGGAAAATATGAATAACGCATATGCAAATAAAAAATGTACAAATAACATATATATAAACAACAGATATGCAATAGAAGTGACTAGGAAAAGAATAAAAAACATGTATCTTCGTGTGAAGGACACGGATGGCACACTATCAGTGAGTGCTCCTTATGGCATGAGTGATGCGGAAATCAGGAAATTTGTGGAGAGCAAATCAGACTGGATTGAGCAAACCACACGGGAAATGCTTGTTGCAAGACAGCTTAAGGAACAGGAACCGGTTTTGGCGCCATTCATGGAGAGAGAGCTGCGCAGGAAGCTTAAAATGCAGCTGCAGAGGCTTATCGACAAATGGGAGCCGGTTATGGGAGTTAAGTCAGCCGGCTTTACGATAAAGAAGATGAAGACAAGGTGGGGATCATGCAACGTTAAGTCACATCATCTGAATTTCAACCTTCTGCTGGCTAAGGTGCCGTCGGAGTGCGCAGAGTATGTGGTGGTTCACGAGCTTACACATCTGCTTGAGCCAAGCCATAATGCCAGGTTCTGGTCGCTGATGGAATATTATCTGCCGGAAAGCAAAAAGCTGCGTAAACAACTTGCTGGCTTTTCTGCGCAGGATATGATATGATATTATTAAAGACTCACTTAGGGAAAGGAAGCTTTAAATGGAATTTTGGGATATATACGATAAGGATAAAAAGCCGACAGGCCGTACAATGAAAAAAAACGACTGGATACTTAAGGATGGAGAGTATCATCTTTCAGTGCTTGGCGTGATTCATAGACCAGATGGCAGATTTCTTATCACACAGCGTGTCATGACAAAGGCATGGGCACCGGGCTGGTGGGAGGTTTCAGGAGGAGCCGCACAGGCAGGTGAGAGCTCATTTACCGCAGTCTGCAGAGAGGTAAAGGAGGAGGTAGGCCTTGATGTATCACAGTGTCCGGGAGGGCTTGCCTATACCTATCACAGGGAGAATCCGGGCGAGGGTGACAACTATTTCGTGGATGTTTACCGCTTTGAGCTTGATTTCAAGGAGTCTGACGTACAGATTCAGACAGAGGAGGCACTTGGGTTTAAAATTGCCACACTCGATGAAATAAAAGAGCTTGCTGCGCAGGGTGTGTTCCTGCACTATGACAGCATAAAGCAGGTATTTGAAAATTAATTGCTATGATTATGATAATAAGATAACATAGAATTATAAGATAACATAGAATTATAAGATTACATAGAATTATAAGGAGCAGATTATGGCATTACCAAAGGATCCGGTTATGCTGCTTAGCTTTGTAAACACACAGCTTCGGGACAATTATTCAGGATTGAAGGAGCTTGCGGCAGCATATGATATTGATGAGAAAGAGCTTTGCGACAAGCTTGCACAGATTGATTACAAATATGACGAGACTGTCAATCAGTTTAAGTAGATTTTCAGCATACATATTAAAAGTGATGGAAGGATAAGATAATGGAGACATGCTGCGATTTTTGTGCATACAATGAATATGATGAGGATGATGAGGAGTATTATTGCTCGGTAAATATGGACGAGGATGATATGGCGAGATTTGTCCAGAGCAGCTATAAGCGCTGTCCGTTTTACCGCTCAGGCGATGAATACAGGGTTGTCCGTCACCAGATGTGAAGCATTATAACAAAATATAATAAATATAATTAAAAAATAAATTGCATTAATCAATTTAAGGCTGTATAATAAGTTGGTTATTTTAAAAATTAAGAATTTACAAATATACAAAGCATATTGATAAGGAGGAAAATTATGCCTGTAAAATACGTGTTCGTCACCGGTGGAGTTGTTTCCGGTCTTGGAAAAGGAATTACCGCAGCGTCTCTTGGACGTCTTTTAAAAGCTCGTGGATACAAGGTGACAATGCAGAAGTTCGATCCATACATTAATATTGATCCAGGTACCATGAACCCTATTCAGCACGGAGAGGTGTTTGTAACAGACGATGGAGCTGAGACAGATCTTGACCTGGGACACTATGAGCGTTTTATTGATGAGAGCCTGACAAAGAACTCAAACGTCACCACAGGAAAGGTATACTGGTCAGTATTACAGAAGGAACGTCGTGGTGACTACGGCGGAGGAACAGTACAGGTTATCCCTCATATCACCAATGAGATAAAGAGCAGATTCTACAGGGATTTCACATCTGAGGATACCACAATCGCAATCATCGAGGTGGGCGGTACAGTCGGCGATATCGAGAGTCAGCCGTTCCTCGAGGCAATCAGACAGTTCCAGCATGAGGTGGGACACGACAATGCCATCCTGTGCCATGTGACACTGATTCCATACATCAAGGCGTCAGGAGAGCTCAAGACAAAGCCTACACAGGCTAGCGTAAAGGAGCTTCAGGGCATGGGAATCCAGCCGGATATCATTGTATGCCGTTCAGAGCATGAGCTTGATCAGAAGCTTAAGGACAAGATTGCGCTGTTTTGTAATGTACCGAATTCACACGTATTACAGAACCTTGATGTGGAGTATCTCTATGAGGCACCACTTGCCATGGAGCAGGAGAATCTTGCAAAGGTTGCATGCGAGTGCTTGAATCTCGACTGTCCTGAGCCAGATCTTGCAGACTGGAAGCAGATGGTTGAGGATCTCCGTCATCCTGATAAAGAGGTAAAGATCGCACTTGTCGGAAAATATACAGCACTTCACGATGCATACATTTCAGTTGTTGAGGCACTGAAGCATGGCGGTATTCCTGAGCATACCACAGTTGATATAAAGTGGGTTGACTCAGAGGAACTTAATGATGACAATGCAGCAGAGGTATTCAAGGGTATTCAGGGAATTATCGTTCCGGGAGGCTTTGGAGACCGTGGTGTTGAGGGCATGATTGCAGCAGCTAAGTATGCCAGGGAAAACAATATCCCATATCTGGGACTCTGCCTTGGAATGCAGGTGGCAATCATCGAGTATGCGCGCCACGTATGTATGTTCCATGATGCACACAGTATAGAGCTTGATCCAAACACTACTCATCCGGTTATCGCACTTATGCCTGACCAGAACGGAATAGAGGATATCGGAGGTACACTTAGACTTGGCTCTTATCCATGTGTACTCGACAAGACATCAAAGGCATATCAGGTATATGGTACAGAGAATATAAGCGAGCGTCATCGTCATCGTTATGAGGTCAACAATGACTACAGAACAGCTCTCACAGAGCATGGCATGAAGCTTTGCGGTACATCACCTGATGGCAGAATCGTGGAAATGATTGAGATTCCGGAGCATCCGTGGTTTATCGCCACACAGGCACATCCTGAGCTTAAGTCACGTCCGAACCGTCCACATCCGCTTTTCCATGGCTTCATAGAGGCGGCAAACAAGGTGAACAGATAATTTTTCGTTATATTTAATACAATATTTAGAAAGTGCGGTTGATTTTGACCGCACTTTTTCTTATAATAAAGTGAAGCTTCACACTTTATATATTGTGAGGAGACGGTTTCATATACAATATATTCCTTGGAAAATAAGAAGTCTGTAATGGTATTTTTCGGGGGATAGGGTTTCATGGGAATGACTATAAAAATTACAGGTCAAAATTGCCTTGAAGCTTGTAATAAATAAGAAAAGAACGGAGAAAATATGGATAATCAGGGACCTAATAACTATAATTACAACAATGGCCCGGGCAATAATGGGTCCGGTGGAAACGGAAATAACGGTGGTAACAGACCTGGTGGAAACGGTGGAAGAAACAACCGTGGCGGACAGGGAATCATGGCATTTATCCTGCTGACACTCGTGGCATTGTTTGTGTATGCACTTATATCAAACAGCATATCGCATGCCAGCACACAGGAAAAGTCATACAGTGATTTCATAAAACAGCTTGATAAGGGCAATGTCAAGAGCGTGGAGTTTGATTCCTACGAGATAGACTACAAGCTTGTGGATGACGGACACAAGGATTATGACATCACATATTACACAGGCCGTGTGGCTGATGATGAGCTTGTGCCGACACTCAAAAAAGCAAAGACCTCAGAGGGCAAGTCTATTGAGATAAAGGCAGCGATACCTGATAATACATCTACATGGATTTTTAATATATTAAGTTTTATAGTTCCGCTTATTTTACTGTGGGTGCTTTTGGCATTTGTTTCAAAGAAGATGGGCGGCAGCATGGGGATGGGAGTCGGCAAATCGACTGCCAAGGTATATGTGGAGAAGTCCACAGGCGTCAACTTCAAGGATGTTGCGGGACAGGATGAAGCCAAGGAATCTCTCCAGGAGGTTGTTGATTTCCTTCACAATCCTAAGAGATATACAGATATCGGAGCAAAGCTTCCTAAGGGAGCGCTTCTCGTGGGACCTCCGGGAACAGGTAAGACACTCCTTGCCAAGGCAGTAGCAGGAGAGGCAGGAGTACCGTTTTTCTCACTTGCAGGTTCAGACTTTGTGGAGATGTTTGTCGGAGTCGGAGCTTCGAGAGTGCGTGATTTGTTCAAGGAAGCACAAAAAATGGCACCATGTATCATCTTTATCGATGAGATAGATGCAATAGGAAAGAGCCGTGACAGCAGATACGGCGGTGGCAATGACGAGCGTGAGCAGACATTAAACCAGCTCCTTGCAGAGATGGATGGCTTTGATACATCAAAAGGATTACTTATATTAGCAGCAACTAACCGCCCTGAGGTGCTTGATAAGGCACTTCTTCGTCCGGGACGTTTTGACAGAAGAATCATTGTTGACAAGCCTGACTTAAAGGGACGTCTGGAGACCTTAAAGGTACACTCAAAGGATGTCAAGATGGATGAGTCGGTAGACCTTGATGCACTGGCACTTGCCACAGCAGGACTTGTGGGCTCAGACCTTGCCAATATGATTAATGAGGCTGCCATCAATGCAGTCAAAAACGGCAGACAGCTTGTAAACCAGTCAGATCTCTTTGAGGCCTTCGAGCTTGTAGCAGTCGGTGGCAAGGAAAAGAAGGATCGTGTCATGAGCGATAAAGAGAGAAAAATCGTCTCATACCATGAGGTTGGACATGCACTTGTATCAGCCCTGCAGAAAAATACAGAGCCTGTGCAGAAAATCACAATCGTACCACGTACCATGGGCGCACTCGGATATACACTCCAGACACCTGAAGAGGAGAAATACCTTGAGACAAAGGATGAACTTCTCGCCAAAATCACAACATATATGGCAGGTCGTGCAGCAGAGGTGCTGGTATTTAACTCAGTCACAAGCGGAGCCGCAAATGATATAGAAAATGCCACAAAGATAGCCCGTGCCATGGTAACTATGTACGGAATGTCAGATAAATTCGGCATGATGTGCCTTGCAACAGTACAAAACCAGTACTTAGAGGGCGGAGCAGGATTAATCTGCGGAGAGAATACAGCATCGCAGATAGATGATGAGGTACTCTCAATCATAAACAGCAGCTACGCAGAGGCCATGAAGCTCCTCAATGAAAACAGAGAAATCCTCGACAGTATATCAGATTATCTCTACCAGAAGGAAACAATCACAGGTAAGGAATTCATGAAGATGTTCCGCGACATGAAGGGACTCCCGGATCCGGACGAGGAAAAAGATGGTGAAGGGAGCAAAGAGCAGGAAAATGCACAGAATGATGAGACATCAGCAGCAGATCCGCTCCTTCGTAACGCCACAGACCAGCCTGCAGATACAAATGAATCTTCCGAATATACAGCGCCGGATGATAATACATTGAATAACTAGTACCTTATAGGTCAATTTTCGGACACAACGAGCAACCAAGCAATTTTCGCGTAGCGAAAGAGCGTATAAAAAATTCGTACAAATAAAGAGCGCAGTAGAAAAGAGTTTCGCACACATAAACTGAAAAAGCCGGAGGGTACATAGTGTGTTCAGAAGGAAAATATGAACTGCCGCGGGCTTCCAGACAAGAGAAGGGACGAAAAAGCCTTGCAAACAAAGAAAACCAAACGGAGAGAAACCCCGCGGCTGACTTCATATTTTCCTGAGGAATACACTGTGTGCCATGCCGGCAACTTCACAACCTGAAGGTGCGAAACTCCACAACAACCCAAAAGAGCGAATATGGAAAAAACATTTGATATCAAAGAAGAATTAAAAAAACTCCCGGATGCCCCGGGAGTTTATATTATGCATGACAAGGATGATGTAATCATATATATCGGCAAAGCCAAAAGCCTGACGAAGAGAGTACATCAGTACTTTCAGGCGAGCCACAATGAGGGCATCAAGAAAAAACAGATGGTAGAGCATATAGATCATTTTGAGTATATAGTCACCGACTCTGAACTTGAGGCCCTTGTTTTGGAGTGCAACCTGATAAAGGAGCATACACCAAAGTACAATACTATGCTTCGTGATGACAAGACATATCCGTACATCAAGGTGACACTGGGAGAGGACTATCCGAGGGTGCTGTTTTCGCGTCAGATGAAAAAGGACAAATCCCGTTACTTTGGTCCGTATACGAGTGCCTCTGCAGTGAAAAGCTCGATAGATCTGATAAACAAAATCTATAAGCTTCGCACCTGCAACCGCAGGCTGCCGCGTGATATAGGAGCAGACCGGCCGTGCCTCAACTATCATATACACCAGTGCAATGCACCATGCCAGGGGTATGTGACGAAGGAAGAGTATGCCATATCTGTAAAGGGCGCGATAGATTTCTTAAACGGCGACTATGAGCAGACAATAAAGGCTCTTAGCGATAAAATGCTAAAGGCCTCAGAGAGCATGGAGTTTGAGAAGGCGGCTGAATACAGGGATCTGATAAACAGTGTGAAACAGGTAGCACAGAAGCAGAAGATAACAAATGCCGACGGCGAGGATAAGGATATCATAGCACTTGCAAATGACGATACTGATGCAGTGGTGCAGGTATTTTTCATAAGAAACGGAAAGCTGATAGGCAGAGACCATTTCCATGTGAGGGTTGGAAGCGAGGAGGCTGCGGATGATGTGTTAAATAACTTTGTGAAGCAGTTTTATTCCGGAACACCTTTTATACCGCGCGAGGTCATGCTGCAGAGCGAGATAGAGGATATGGCTGTTTTGGAGCAGTGGCTCAGCGAAAAGCGAGGCAGGCGGGTGAATATAAAAGTGCCGCAGAAGGGCATGAAGGAAAAGCTTGTTGAGCTTGCCTATAAGAACGCACTCTTAGTGCTCAGCCAGGATAAGGAGCGGATAAAGAGAGAAGAGGGGCGTACAATAGGAGCTGTAAAGGAAATCGAGGGACTTTTGGGCTTACATGGATTAAATCGTATGGAGGCCTATGATATTTCCAATATCAACGGCTTTGAGACCGTCGGCTCCATGATAGTGTATGAGAAGGGCAAGCCTAAAAAGAGCGATTACAGAAAGTTTAAGCTACGCACAGTTACGGGACCTGATGATTATGCGTCAATGCACGAGGTGCTCACACGCCGCTTTACACATGGCATGGAAGAACAGAAGCAGCTTGAAAAAGATGGTTCTCCACAGGAAATAGGTGGCTTCAACCGTTTTCCGGATATTATAATGATGGATGGTGGAAGAGGTCAGGTAAATATATGCCTTCAGGTGCTTTCTGAGCTGGGACTCGACATACCTGTGTGTGGCATGGTGAAGGATGATTTCCACCGCACAAGAGGTCTTTATTACAACAATGTGGAGATACCTATCGACCGCCACGGCGAAGGCTTCAAGCTCATCACGAGAATACAGGATGAGGCACACCGCTTTGCAATAGAGTTTCATAGGTCACTGCGCTCAAAGAGTCAGGTACATTCGGTGCTTGATGATATTGAAGGCATAGGGCCGGCACGCAGAAAGGCGCTCATGCGCCGCTACCAGTCGCTAGAGAAGATAAAGGAAGCAGATGTCGAAGACCTTATGCAGACAGAGACCATGAACGAAAAAGCAGCACAGGCAGTGTATGCATTTTTCCACTCTGCCACGTAGATTTTGAAGATAATCTGTGGTATACTAAAAAACAAATATACATCAAGGGGGACCGCGAATGGATGCATTACACTCAGTATCAGTTGCAAAGGTAGCAGAATTGCTCGATCTCAACAATCTCACAAAAGAGATGAACCTAAAGGAGAGGGCGATAGAGTGCTCGGACGTCAACAGACCGGCGCTTCAGCTCTCAGGATATTTTGATCATTTTGAGGAGAGACGAATACAGATTATCGGAAATGTAGAGTATACTTATATAGAGAAGATGAGCGACAGCGAGAAAAAAGAGCGCTATAGCCGTTTCATGGAGTTTGATATACCATGTATCATCTTCTGCAGAGATTTACAGCCGGATGAGATATTTATGGAAGAGGCCAGAGAGCACGGTATTCCGGTGCTGTCAACAGGCCGTTCCACATCAAGCTTTATGGCTGAGCTCATCTATTGTCTTGGTGAGCAGCTCGCACCGTGCATTACAGTGCACGGCGTGCTGGTAGATGTATACGGCGAGGGAGTAATGATCACAGGCGAGAGCGGTATCGGAAAGAGCGAGGCCGCACTCGAGCTCATCAGACGAGGCCATCGTCTTGTGACGGATGATGTGGTGGAAATCAGAAAGATCAACGAGCATACGCTCATGGGCACATCGCCTGAGATTACCAGACACTTTATAGAGCTTCGAGGCATCGGAATCATCGATGTCAAGACACTTTACGGAGTAGAGTGTGTAAAGGAAAAACAGCAGATAGACCTCGTAATCAAGCTCGAGGACTGGAAAAAGGAGGCAGATTACGACAGACTCGGCCTCGAGGAAGAATATGCCGAGTATCTCGGCAACAAGGTAGTGTGTCATTCACTGCCAATCAGACCGGGACGTAATCTGGCGGTCATCGTAGAGACAGCAGCAGTCAATCACAGACAAAAGAAGATGGGCTACAATGCAGCTCAGGAGCTGTATCGCCGCGTCCAGGCAAATCTTACAAAAAATTCGGAGGTATAATAAATCATGGCAATAGAAAAGAAAAACGCCTGGGAGAAATATCCCCAGGGACCTGAAAGAGAAAAATTATTTGCATTTGCAGAGGATTACAGAAGGTTCATATCCGGCTGCAAGACAGAGCGCGAGTGTACGGCAGCAGTTTATGCTGACGCCACAGGACACGGCTTTGTGGACCTTGATGAGCTCATCGAGACAGGAAAGAGCGTAAAGGCAGGAGATAAAATCATAGCAAACAATATGGGAAAGGGACTGGCACTGTTTATCGTGGGCAGTAAGCCTCTTGAGAAGGGTATGAATATCCTTGGAGCCCATATTGATTCACCTAGAATGGACTTAAAGCAGGTGCCTTTATACGAGGACACAGACATGGCACTTTTAGACACACATTATTATGGCGGCATCAAGAAATACCAGTGGGTCACATTGCCGCTTGCACTTCACGGAGTCATCTGCAAAAAGGATGGCAGTACAGTGACAGTCAATATCGGAGACAAGCCAAATGATCCTGTAGTGGGTGTGAGCGATCTGCTTATTCATCTGTCAGGCGAGCAGATGGGCAAGAAGGCTTCAGAGGTCATAAAGGGCGAGAGCCTTGATGTGCTGATCGGAAGCATACCGGGACCAGAAAAGGACGAGGACGACAAGGATATCAAGGAGAGAGTAAAGGCCAATATCCTCACAATACTTTCACAGGAGTACGGTGTGGACGAGGATGATTTCCTTTCAGCAGAGATAGAGGTGGTACCTGCCGGAGAGGCAAGAGACTACGGACTTGACAGAAGTATGATCATGGGTTACGGCCACGACGACAGAGTGTGCGCATATCCTTCATACAGAGCTATGCTTGAGATAGAGGGCACACCGGAATATACAAGTGTATGCCTGCTTGTGGACAAAGAGGAAATCGGCTCAGTGGGAGCCAGCGGCATGCAGTCACGCTTTTTCGAAAACTGTGTGGCAGAGGTGATGAACCTGGCAGGAGACTATAGCGAGCTTGCAGTCAGACGTGCACTGAAAAACTCAAAGGTACTTTCATCAGACGTATCAGCAGCCTTTGACCCGAACTATCCATCAGTTATGGAAAAGAAGAACTCGGCATACTTCGGAAAGGGCCTTGTATTCAACAAATATACAGGCGCCAGAGGTAAATCAGGCTCAAACGATGCCAACGCAGAGTATGTTGCAAGGCTTAGAAATATCATGGATACAGCAGAGGTTTCATTCCAGACAGCAGAGCTTGGAAAGGTAGACGAGGGAGGCGGCGGAACAATCGCATATATCCTCGCAAACTATGACATGAATGTTATTGACAGCGGTGTGCCGGTGCTCAACATGCATGCGCCATGGGAAATCATCAGCAAGGTCGATTTATATGAGGCATTCAGAGGCTACATTGCATTTTTGAAGGAAGCATAGGCTAAAGGAATATAAGATGAATCAGACATTTGTAAAAAGTGTAACGGAACAATTGCCGCAGCTTGGTCTCCTGCAGGATGAGCCGATGAAAAAACACACGACCTTCCGCATAGGAGGCCCGGCAGATTACTATGCAGAGCCTGATATGAGCCGGATTTCAAAGCTTATAGAGATAGCTAAGGCATATGATATGCCGGTTACAGTGATAGGAAACGGAAGCAATCTGCTGGTAGGAGATAAGGGCATCAGAGGCCTTGTAATTGGTATTGGAAAAGGCCTGTCCGAAATCGAGGTGACAGAAGCTGTGGCGCAGCAAAGCACAGCGCAGGACCTTACAGCACAAGACAACGGTCATATCATCACAGCGGGCGCCGGGGCTATCCTTGCGGCAGTGGCGGCAAAGGCAGCGGAGGCATCGCTTTCAGGTCTTGAGTTTGCATCGGGCATCCCGGGAAGTGTTGGCGGAGCGGTAGTCATGAACGCAGGAGCCTACGGCGGAGAGATAAAGGATGTCCTAATCGATGCCACAGTGCTTACAGCAGATGGCGAGCTAAAGACTGTCACAAGGGATGAGCTTGACTTATCCTACAGGCACAGTATAGTCCCGGAAAAGGGCTATATAGTGCTGTCAGCCAGATTCAGGCTCACACCAAAGCCAAAGGATGAGATAAAGTCATATATGGCAGAGCTTCGCGCAAAGAGAGTGGAGAAGCAGCCGCTTGAGTACCCAAGTGCAGGCAGCACCTTTAAGAGACCGGAGGGCTATTTTGCAGGGAAGCTTATCATGGATGCAGGCCTTCGAGGTTACAGCGTGGGAGATGCACAGGTGTCTCAGAAGCACTGCGGCTTTGTAGTCAATAAGGGCGAAGCCGCTGCAGCGGATGTCCTGACACTCATAAAAGACGTGCAGGAAACAGTTTTAAAGCAGTTTGGAGTAAAGCTCGAACCGGAAGTTAAGATGATTGGAGAATTCTAGTGAAATTTGTAATAGTGACGGGCATGTCAGGTGCCGGAAAAAGCACAGCAATGAAAATGATGGAGGATATGGGATATTTCTGTATAGACAATCTGCCTATACAGCTATTAGATAAGCTCATAGACCTTTCAAACACCTTCCACAGTGATGTGTCCAAGGTGGCAGTCGGCATAGATGTGCGAAACGGCTCAGGAATTGATGCGATTCCACAGACACTCGAGCAGCTAAGGCAGAAAAATTTTCCGTATGAGATACTTTTCCTCGATGCTGAGGATGAGGTGCTTGTAAAGCGATACAAGGAGACGAGGCGAAACCATCCTCTCGCAGGCAGTGAGCGCATCAATAAGGGCATCGTGCTTGAGAGGGAAAAGCTGCAGTATTTAAAGGACAATGCTGACTATATCATAGACACAAGCCAGCTTCTCACAAGGGAGCTTAAAATTGAGCTGGAAAAGATATTTGTGCAGAATGAGGATTACAAAAATCTGTTTATCACGATACTGTCCTTCGGCTTCAAGTATGGCATACCGTCAGACTCTGATATAGTCATGGATGTGAGGTTTCTGCCAAATCCCTACTATGTGGACGGACTACGCGCGAAAACCGGCAATGATAAGGAGATACAGGACTATGTCATGCAGTTTCCGGAGGCAAATGAGTTTATCGACAAGCTTGATGATATGATAAAGTTTCTCATTCCAAACTATATCTCTGAGGGTAAAAACCAGCTTGTTATATCTATAGGCTGCACCGGAGGCAAGCACCGCTCGGTAACGCTTGCAAACGAGCTGTACAAGAGGCTTAGCGGCTGTAATGACTATGGACTTAAGATAGAGCATCGCGACATAGGAAAGGATGCATTGAGAGGTAAATAACATGTCATTTTCCAGTGATGTAAAGGAAGAGCTGGCAAAGCAGGTATCAAAGAGCAGGCACTGTCAGCTCGCTGAGCTTGCAGGCATCATAGAGCTTTCGGGCCGTATCAATGAAAAAACAAAGGGACTTGAGCTCGACACCGAAAACCTGCTGCTTTTAAATAAATATGCCACACTTATGAAGCGTGCCTTTGGCACAGATACCACAAAGGCGCTGGATGAGCAGGATACCGGAAAGATATTTGCAGCGCTTAAAATCACGGCACAGCCTGTCAACAGACAGACCGCAGACGGACTGCTTCTTATGCAGACATGCTGCAAGAGAGCCTTTATCAGGGGAGCTTTCATGGCAGCAGGCTCGATAAGCGATCCCAACAAAGCGTACCATTTTGAGATAGTGTGTCATACGAAAGAGCAGGCAAAGCAGCTTCAGGAGCTCTTGTGCGGCTTTGATACGGATGCCAAGATAGTAGAGCGCAAGGGGCACTATGTAGTGTACATAAAGGAGGGCGCCCATATCGTGGACAGTCTCAACATCATGGAGGCGTATGTGTCACTCATGAAGCTGGAAAATGTGCGTATATTAAAGGAAATGCGCAACAGTGTAAACCGTAAAGTAAACTGCGAAACCGCAAACATCAGCAAGACTGTGAATGCGGCAGTAAAGCAGATAGAGGATATCAGACTGATACAGAAAATGAGAGGACTCGATGATTTACCGGCGCAGCTTCGAGAGATGGCGCTGCTTCGGCTTGAATATCCGGATGCACCGCTAAAGGAGCTCGGAGGATATCTGGATCCGCCAATGGGCAAATCGGGAGTCAACCACAGGCTTAGAAAATTATCGGCGATTGCGGAGGAACTGAGATAGATGAAGAAAAAGCTTTTATTTGTATTTAATCCCAAATCAGGCAAGGGACTCATAAAGGAGCACCTTGTAAATATCGTGGACATCATGACAAAGGCCGGATACAAAATCACCATTTATCCTACACAGTGTCAGGGAGATGCCATAAAAAAGGTCAGGAAAAATGCTGAGAAGTATGACCTTGTAGTGTGCAGCGGCGGAGACGGCACACTCGACGAGGTAGTGACCGGCATGGAGCAAAGCGAGGTAAATGTACCGATAGGATACATCCCTGCGGGCAGCACCAATGACTTTGCAAACTCTCTCGGCATACCAAAAAATATGGAGGAGGCCGCAAGAGTTGCCGTAAACGGTACTCCATTCCCATGTGATGTGGGAGGCTTCAACGGAGATACCTTCGTATATGTTGCAGCCTTTGGCCTTTTTACAGAGGTATCCTACCAGACCTCGCAGCAGATGAAAAATATACTGGGACATGCCGCATATATTTTAGAGGGTGCAAAGCACCTGATGGATATCACCTCGTACAGGATGAAGGTGAGCCATGACGGTGAGATAATAGAGGATGAGTTTATATATGGAATGGTGACCAACTCCCTTTCGGTAGGAGGCTTCAAGGGCATATCAGGTCCTGACGTACTGCTTGATGACGGTCTTTTTGAGGTGACACTCATCAAGAATCCAAAAAACCCAATCGAGCTCAACAAGATACTTGCGGGACTGGCAAACCGTGAAAATGACAATGAGCTCATCTACTCCTTCAAGACCAGTGAGCTGCATGTGGAGAGTGAGGAGGAGGTACCGTGGACACTCGACGGAGAGTTTGGCGGCAGCCACACGGATCTGACCATCACTAATCTGAACAAACAGATTACCATTATGTGCTGATAAATACAAAATCGGACATAAAATAGTAATAGTACACAATTTTTTGTCTGATTGTGTTAAAAATTTAACTTTATTTTTATAAGGTTATGTAATATAATAACATTAGCTTTTAATTAACAGGAGGAAAAAATATGTTAGTATCTGCAACAGAAATGCTTAAGAAAGCAAAAGAAGGACATTACGCAGTAGGTCAGTTCAACATCAACAACCTTGAGTGGACAAAATCAGTACTTTTAACAGCAGAGGAGCTTAAGAGCCCTGTAATCCTTGGTGTATCTGAGGGTGCCGGAAAGTACATGACAGGCTTCGGTACAGTAGCAGCAATGGTTAAGGCTATGCATGACGAGCTCGGTATCACAGTACCTGTAGCACTTCACCTTGATCACGGCACATACGAAGGATGCTACAAGTGCATCAAGGCCGGCTTCACATCAATCATGTTCGACGGATCTCATTATCCAATCGATGAGAACGTTGCAAAGACAAAAGAGTTAGTAGCAGTTGCTCATGCAATGGGCATGTCTATCGAGGCTGAAGTTGGTTCAATCGGTGGCGAGGAAGACGGAGTTGTTGGAATGGGCGAGTGCGCTGATCCTGACGAGTGCAAGAGAGTTGCTGATCTTGGTGTAGATATGCTTGCAGCAGGAATCGGAAACATCCACGGAAAATATCCTGCAAACTGGCAGGGACTCAGCTTTGAGACTCTTGACGCTATCCAGCAGAAGACTGGTGTTATGCCATTAGTACTTCACGGTGGTACAGGAATCCCGGCTGACATGATTAAGAAAGCAATCGACCTTGGAGTATCTAAGATCAATGTTAACACAGAGTGCCAGCTTTCATTCGCAGATGCAACACGTAAATACATCGAGGCCGGAAAAGATCTTGAGGGCAAGGGATTTGACCCTCGTAAGCTTCTTGCTCCAGGTGCTGAGGCAATCAAGGCAACAGTTAAGGAGAAGATGGAGCTTTTCGGATCAGTTGGAAAGGCTGAATAATATTATTGCAATTTAGTATTTTTGCACATACTACTTTACAAAATATTTATATCTTGTAGTAAAATTTTATAAAACTTAACTTTTTTAACATAAACACTTGATTTTTGATACTCAAAGGAGTATCTTAATTTCAGAAATAATGTTAAGCGAAATGAACGAGGGCGTTCCACCATAGATGGAGTGCCCTCTTTTTTAATAAACTAAGAAGTCCGGCATAAAACAAGAATATTCGAGTTTATATGTTGTGCAGCTGTTTAAACATTATTTGAAAATAACAATTCACTCAAGGGGATTGATGAACAGAAAGGATGTAAGATATGAGCGAACAGGAATATTTCAACGTAGCAGACATCTTTGGAGAGAACGTATTTAACGATGCAGTTATGCAGGAGCGTCTTCCAAAGAAGGTTTACAAGAAGCTCCATGAGGTTATGGACGAAGGAAAGGAGCTTGATCTCGAGACTGCTGATGTTATCGCACACGAGATGAAGGAATGGGCCATTGAGAAGGGTGCAACACACTATACACATTGGTTCCAGCCACTTACAGGCGTTACTGCTGAGAAGCATGATTCATTTATCACTTCTCCAATGCCAAACGGAAAAGTACTTATGAGCTTTTCAGGAAAAGAGTTAATAAAGGGTGAGCCGGATGCTTCATCTTTCCCATCAGGTGGTCTTCGTGCTACATTTGAGGCAAGAGGATATACAGCCTGGGATTGTACATCACCTGCATTTGTCAGACAGGATGCAGCAGGCGCAACACTTTGCATTCCAACAGCCTTCTGTTCATACACAGGCGAGGCTCTTGATCAGAAGACACCTCTTCTTAGATCAATGGAAGCAATCAACGATCAGGCACTGAGACTTCTTAGATTATTCGGAAATACAACATCAAAGAAGGTTACACCTTCTGTCGGACCTGAGCAGGAGTACTTCATCGTAGACCGTGAGAAGTATTTACAGAGAAAGGATCTCATCTTCACAGGACGTACACTTTTCGGAGCTATGCCTCCAAAGGGACAGGAGATGGATGATCATTATTTCGGAGCTATCCGTGAGAGAATCGCAGCTTACATGAGAGATGTAAACAAGGAGCTCTGGAAGCTTGGTGTTTCAGCCAAGACACAGCACAACGAGGTAGCACCTGCACAGCACGAGCTTGCACCTATCTATGCTGAGTGCAACGTAGCTGTTGACCACAACCAGCTCATCATGGAGACACTCAAGAAGGTGGCAGGCCGTCACGGACTCCAGTGCCTACTTCATGAGAAGCCATTCGCAGGAGTTAACGGTTCAGGAAAGCATGACAACTGGTCAATCACAACAGATGATGGTATCAACATGCTTGAGCCTGGCAAGACACCACATGACAATGTACAGTTCTTACTTGTACTCACATGTATGTTAAAGGCAATCGACGAGCATGCAGCACTTCTTCGTGCGGCAGCAGCAGATGTAGGAAACGATCACAGACTTGGAGCAAACGAGGCACCACCTGCAATCCTTTCTATCTACCTTGGAGACCAGCTCGGAGACGTATTGAACCAGCTTATCGCAACAGGTACAGCTACACACAGTTTAAAGGGTGAGAAGCTTGAGACCGGTGTTAAGACAATTCCTGATTTCATGAAGGATGCTACAGACCGTAACCGTACATCACCATTCGCATTCACAGGAAACAAGTTCGAGTTCCGTATGGTTGGTTCACAGGATTCTGTTGCACAGGCCAACATCGTGCTTAACACAATCGTTGCTGAGGCATTCTCAGACGCTTGTGATATACTTGAGAAGGCAGACAACTTTGACCTCGCTGTACATGATCTCATCAAGGATTACGCAGTAGAGCACCAGAGAATCGTATTCAACGGAAACGGATACTCAGATGAGTGGGTAGCTGAGGCAGAGAGACGTGGACTTCCAAACATCAAGTCTATGGTAGATGCAATTCCTGCATACGTTGCTCCTGAGTCAGTTGCAGCATTCGAGAAGTTCGGTGTATTTACAAAGACAGAGCTTGAGAGCCGTGCCGAGATCGAGTATGAGACATATGCAAAGACTATTAATATAGAAGCAAAGGCTATGATTGATATTGCCGGAAAGCAGATTATTCCTGCAGTTATCAAATATATTACATCACTTGCACAGTCAGTTAACTCAGTTAAGAGTGCAGTTGCTGATGCAGATGTATCTGTTCAGTCAGAGCTTCTTACAGAGAGCTCAGCTCTTCTCTCAGATGCACAGGTTGCACTTGCAAAGCTTAAGGATGAGACAGCAAAGGCCGGTGCTATGGAAGAGGGCAGAGAGCAGGCTGTTTACTACAGAGATGTTGTAAAGACTGCTATGGATGCTCTTCGTACTCCGGTTGATGAGCTTGAGATGATTGTCGACAAAGAGATGTGGCCAATGCCATCATACGGCGATTTAATTTTCGAGGTTTAATCCTTGTAGTTTAAGGCCCAAAGCTTACGGAAAGCTGTTTAGAGCGGCATATATGATTTAATTTAACATAATAATAAAATGGAGACATTTTGCTGAACCACGAAGCTGTGGAAATTGGTGAAGTGTCTCTGTTTTTTTATAAATTTTATTTTCGATAAAATGAAAAAATGAAAGAAGAAACAGGAAAGAGAGGACATTACTATGACAGAAGAGATTAGTGGAGTAATTTTCGGAGTCTGGTTCCTTATTGGAGCAGCATTGGTATTCTGGATGCAGGCAGGTTTTGCTATGGTGGAAGCAGGTTTTACCAGAGCAAAGAATACCGGTAACATCCTTATGAAAAACCTCATGGATTTCTGTATTGGTACAGTTGTATTCATACTGATTGGTTTTTCACTTTTATTAGGTGAAGATGTTCTTGGTTTCATCGGTAAACCGGGATTTGACATCTTTACATCTTACAAAGATTTTGACTGGTCAAACTTTGTATTCAACCTGGTTTTCTGTGCGACAACAGCAACTATCGTATCAGGAGCTATGGCTGAGAGAACAAAATTTATTTCCTACTGTGTTTATTCAGGAGTTATTTCAGCACTTATTTACCCAATCGAGGCTCACTGGATCTGGGGCGGTGGCTGGCTTTCACAGATTGGCTTCCATGATTTCGCAGGTTCATGTGCCATCCACATGGTTGGTGGTATCAGTGCTCTTGTAGGAGCTGCAATTCTTGGACCTCGTATCGGAAAGTTTACAAAGGATAAAAACGGAAAGATTACAAAAGTAAACGCTATTCCGGGTCATAACATCACAATCGGTGCGCTCGGTGTATTCATTCTCTGGCTTGGCTGGTATGGATTCAACGGTGCAGCAGCAAAATCAGTAGAGCAGCTTGGTTCTATCTTTGTAACAACAACAATCGCACCTGCACTTGCAACAGTAGTTTGTATGATTTTCACATGGCTCAAATATGGCAAGCCTGATGTGTCAATGTGTCTGAATGCTTCACTTGCAGGACTTGTAGCTATCACAGCAGGCTGTGATGTAACAGATGCACTTGGTGCTATCATTATCGGTTCCGTAGCAGGACTTCTCGTCTGCTTCGGTGTATGGTTCCTTGACAATGTACTTCGTGTTGATGACCCTGTAGGTGCTGTCGCAGTACATATGATGAATGGTATCTGGGGAACAATTGCTGTTGGTCTTTTTGCCACAAACAGTGCTCCGGGATATTCAATCGCTGATTCAAAGGGCAACGAGCTCGTAGGACTCTTCTACGGCGGTGGATTTAAGCTTTTAGGACTCCAGCTCACAGGCTTTGTGTCTGTTGCAGCATGGACAGTAGTAACTATTACAATCGTATTCCTTGTTATCAAGGCTACACTGGGACTTAGAGTTTCAGAGGAAGAGGAAATCGTAGGACTTGACCCAACAGAGCATGGTCTTCCATCAGCATATGCAGGATTTGCTATCATGGATGTATCAGGTGATGTTATGGATGTCAATGAAAATACAGACCTTGGTTCTTCTGAGTATGCAACAGCTTCTCAGGCAAAGAAGGATGCAGCAGTGCCTGTTGTAAATGCAACAACACCGGCTTCAGCAAGCGGTATCCACAAGGTTGTTATTATTTCAAAGCTTACAAAGTACGACAAGCTTCGTAAGGCTATGAATGACTTAGGTGTAACAGGAATGACAGTGACACAGGTTATGGGCTGTGGTATCCAGAAGGGTGCCGGCGAGAAATACCGTGGAGCTGAGCTTGATGCGACATTACTTCCAAAGGTTAAGGTTGAGGTAATCGTTGGCAAGATTCCGGTAGAAAAGGTTATTGAGACTGCTAAGAAGACTCTCTACACCGGACATATCGGAGATGGTAAGATCTTCGTTTACGACGTGGCACAGGTTGTCAAGGTTCGTACAGGCGAGGAAGGAATTGAGGCATTACAGGATGTAGAGTAATGCAAATTATTATCTAATCCCCTTAGCATATATACATCAACAAAAACCCCCGAGGATATGATCCTTGGGGGTTTTGCTTTAGATAATTAAGTTGTAAATCGTAATGGTTAACGATGAGTGTTACCGGATGAACCGGAGCTGCCGGTATCAGTACTACCTGAACCAGAGCCACCGGTACCGGAAGCACCGGCTCCGGAACCGCCAGTACCAGCACCTGAGCCAGCACCGGTACCAGTTCCAGCCCCACCTGTCTGTGCTCCAGCCGCAGTGCCGTCAGTACTGCCCGGTGTAGTACCGGAATTGGTAGGATCCGTGGTGGTTGGTGAGCTGTTAATCAGCGATGTTGCATCATGTAATGTACATACGGTATTCATGAACGTATCATCTGCCATGAATTCATACTCAGGGCTGCCTGATACAGCGCCTGTTATAAATACCTTTGATGTTTTATTCGGACAATACGGACCGGCAATGGCTCCCGAATCGGCACAAATCTCAAGTGCAACATGATGGTCGCAGCTGTCTGTCGGCACAGTGTCCGTATCAAAATATTCGGTTGTCAGCATTGATCCTCGAGGATCATTGTCACATGTTCCCTCTAAAGGAACAAGTCCTGATTTGCTGCATACCGTGGTATTTGTTATACCATCCGGCTGTACAAAGTCTTTGGTTTCAAGTCCTTCATGGATTCTGCTCATGGCATTCCTCCATATATTCTTAGGATAGGATGTGAGCTTGCCGGATTGTTTTGAGTTGTCATCATAGCCGCCCCATACGACACATGTGTAGTATGGTGTGTAGCCTGCCCACAGGCAGTCGCGGTTACTGGTTGTGGTACCGGATTTACCTGCCTGGGCTATCTGGCTGTCAAAGTGCGCCAGCTTTCCGGTTCCCTGTGTCAGAACATCCTTCATGGCATCTGTAAGAAGCCATGCCGTAGTATCCTTGATTACAGTACGTGTGTCCTGTGTAGTGGTCTTGTCAAGTAATATATTGCCATCGTGGTCAAGAACCTGAGTGTAGAACTTTGGCTCTAAGTATACTCCGCCGTTGGCTATAGTAGCATATGCACCTGTGAGCTCAAGGTTTGTGACACCCTTTGTCAGTCCGCCGAGCGCCAGTGACAGGTTTTTGTCGGAATCGGTGAGAGTTGAAATACCGAAATCCTCCGCATATTTGTAACCGAGCTCAACCCCGATATCCTGTAAGGTTTTGACTGTTACAATATTGATGGACTTTGTTATTGCCCATCGGATGGAGGTAAAGCCTCCGAAAGATTTGTCATAGTTGTTAAAGGTTTTTGAACCTACTGTAAACGGTGCATCATCCTGCACGGATGCAAGTGTTTTGCCGCCTGCATCGAGAGCAGCAGCATAGCAGCCGATTATCTTGAAGGTAGAGCCGGGCTGTCTGCATGTATCTGTAGCTCTGTTCCATGTTCTGTTGCCGGATTTGTCACCGCGACCGCCTACCAGTGCCTTTACTTCACCGGTGCTCTGGTCGATGACTGTCATGGCAACCTGCGGTTCCAGCGTGATATTGACAGCTTCAGAACCCTCCACAATTGAATCGCCCTCCTCAAGTACATCCTGCTCGTACTGTGCAATAGCTGCATTGCATTCATCAGGGCTTGAGTAGTTGATGCTGAAATCATCATTGTTGGTTTTCTTCTTATAAAAAGAAAGCATGGTCTGGTTCGTGTAGGTCTTGTACGAACCGTCTGCCTTTTTTACTTCGAAGGAAAGCTGGAACGAATACTTTGCATCGGACGGATAGTTGGATGGATTGTTTGCCTCCTCGTCGCATATAGTCTGCATAGTAAGGTCCTGGGTCGATTTGATAGTAAGTCCGCCCTTGTAAATCAGCTTGTAGGCTTCTGTCTCAGAGTAACCGGCGGCTGTGAGATCGTCGAACACGTTGTCGATGAGCGCATCAATAAAGTATGTGTTCACAGAGCCTGAGCCTGTGGTGTTGTACTCAGCAATTCTTGAGTAGACATCATCGGCCATGGCCTCATCATATTGCGCCTTGGAGATATAGCCCTGATCCTTCATGTTATTTAACACCTTTTCACGTCTCTTGGCATTTTTGTCAGGGTGTGTGATAGGGTTGTAGCCGGATGGATTCTGAGTGATACCTGCGATGACAGATGCTTCGGAAAGCGTGAGCTCTGAGACATCCTTGTTAAAGTACTTCTTGGATGCGGCCTGCACACCGAGGGTATTTGCTCCCAGATTGACCGAATTCATGTAGTTTTCAAGAATCCAGTCCTTGTCGTTTACCTGCTTTTCGAGCTCAAGGGCAAGGTACTGCTCCTGAATCTTTCTCTGAAGCTTTTCTACAAAGGAAGTTTCGCTTGTCCAGCTGGTCAGTACGTTGTTCTTGATGAGCTGCTGTGTTATTGTGCTGGCTCCCTCACTGAATCTGCCCTTTGACAGACCGGAGATAAAGGCTCTTCCGATACCATGCAGGTCGATGCCGTTGTGGTCGTAAAAGCGTTCATCCTCGATTGCAACAAAAGCATGCTGCAAATCCAGCGGAATCTCATCGATGGTGACATACTGCCTGTTTGCCCCCTGACCTACGAGTGTGGCGGTTTCTTCTCCGTTTGCCGCCAGAACGGTAGTTGAGTAGCCGGTAGGAGTGACATCGATCTTTGATATGTCAGGTGCGGAATCAATGATTCCCTTCATGACACCGATTCCTGAACTGATGCCGGCTGCGCCTGCTACAATTACTACAACCAGAAGAATCTTTAGAACAATGAGCTTGAACTTGTTTTTGACCTTAGAGCTCTTATTGTCATATTTCCGGAGCAGCTGCATTGTAGCTTTTTTGCCGTAATTCATATATAGGCCTCCTTGTCATTATAAAGATTTGTAATCTTGTTTGTATATACTGTGATTAGAAAATAAACAGTATACATTATTATATCAAATATAGCATTTAAATGCAATTTACAGATTGGTTTTCATATTATATAATACAGGTAACAATTATAAAGTGTCTTTAAGATGCATGAGTGTAATCAGGCAATATCAGGATGGAAAGAATATCATATGTCAGAGAATACTATAAGCCTGTACGTGTACAAGGGCGGACAGGGTGAGATAACAGAGAAGAAATCGAGGTTTATAGCAACCGTAAGACCGGTAGAGTCTGAGGATGAGGCTGTAAGCTTCATCAATGAGACGAAAAAGAAATACTGGGATGCAAGGCACAACTGTAGTGCCTTTGTTATAGGAAAGAGACAGGAGCTGACCAGATGCTCGGATGACGGGGAGCCTGCAGGCACCGCAGGCCGTCCTATGCTTGATGTGCTCCTTAAGGAAAATATCCACAATGCCGCTGTTGTTGTAACGAGATACTTCGGTGGGGTGCTGCTTGGCACAGGCGGACTGGTGCGTGCGTATCAGCAAGCCACAAAGGCGGGGCTTTCGGCAAGTGAGATAATAGAGAAGAAGGAGGGTGCAGTACTGTTTATCAGGACGGACTATACCGGAATCGGAAGACTTCAGTATCTGTTGGCACAGGAGAAGATTACGGTGATGGACACAGCGTATGAGGCGGATGTGCTCGTGAAAGCCGTTATCCCGGAAAATGATAAAAAACGCATAGAGAAAACAATCATAGAGCAGACAAACGGCACGGCAAAGCTTGAGTGGGGCGATGAGGTGACATTTGCTGAATATGATGGCGAGGTATTGCTGTTTAAAAATTAGCCGGTGCTCATATTTTAGCAGGACAAGCAGAATTTATATTCAATTACATTTAATTAAAATAAAAAAATGCTTGACACTATATAACCACATGTGTATAATATCATTTGTTGAGACAACACATTGGCCCATCGCCAAATGGTAAGGCAACGGACTCTGACTCCGTCATTTCAAGGTTCGAATCCTTGTGGGCCAGCTAAAGAGAACTTCGATAGAAGTTCTCTTTTTTTCTTGTGTAATAATGCGATTTGTTATAAAATAAAAACGTATATGACTTAAATAGTTATAGAAGGATGGTGTAATATGAACAAGAATTTTTTGAGAATTATTAATCTTATAGAAGAACTCGGCTCTGAAAAAAAGACACCAATTACTATACAGCAATACCAGGATATCATTAATAAAAGCTCAAATCTTTGGATGTCCAATGGTGTGGACGAAGCGTTTAGATTTATCAGAAGTTACTTCAATTTTATAGACTAGAGGAATTAGATATGGCTTTTTCATTTGACAGCAGAATACGTTACAGCGAGGTGGATTCGTCATGCAGACTGAGCCTTACGGGGCTTACCAATTATTTTCAGGACTGTAGTGTGTTTCACTCACAGTCACATGATGTGGGAATCAGATTTCTTGCGGACAATCATATAGCATGGGTGCTTTCATCATGGCAGATATGCATAAACAGGCTTCCACTGCTTAACGAACAGGTAAAGATATCCACATGGGCATATGGTATGAAGGCGTTTTACGGTTATAGAAATTTCACACTTGAAGATGCAGGCGGCAGCACACTGGCATATGCCAATTCTGTCTGGGTACTTGTTGATACACGAACAGGCAGACCGGTGAAGGTGCCTCAGGAGTTTGCGGATACATACGGTCTTGAGCCGCAGCTTGAGATGGAGTGTGCAAAGCGCAAGCTTCATATTCCTGATGATATGGAGAAAAAGGGTGAGATTGAGGTTCCTCAGTTTTTTATAGACAGCAACCATCATATGAACAATGAGAAGTATGTTATGCTGGCGCAGCAGCTTCTGCCGAATGATTTTGAGATATCTGAGCTTCGTGTGGAGTACAGAAAAGAAGCAAAGCTTGGTGATACAGTTATATCATACGTGAAGTACACATCAAAGAGTGTGACAGTGGTGCTTGCGGATACGGATAAAAAACCGTATTCGGTGGTGGAGTTTTTGAGTAAGCCGGTACCGGGAAAATAATTATAATTCCATTATTTAACAACGATACAGTTTTGATACAGAAAGGACGGAAAAACATGAGATTAGGAGAATATCAGGAGCTTGTATGTGTAAAGAAGGTTGATTTTGGCATATATCTGTCAACATCTTCGGCTTCGGAGGAAAGGGTACTGCTTCCGGCAAAGCAGATTCCGGATGGAGTAAAGCAGGGGGATAAGCTTAAGGTCTTTGTATACAAGGACTCTAACGACAGACTTATTGCTACGACAAACGAGCCAAAGCTGACACTTGGAGGTTTAGCAGTGCTTACTGTCAAGGAGGTGACTAAAATAGGGGCGTTCCTTGACTGGGGGCTTGAAAAGGACCTGTTTCTTCCTTACAAGGAGATGGTCAGAAAGGTCAGCGCCGGAGATGAGATACTTGTTACATTATACATAGATAAAAGCCAGAGGCTTTGCGCTACCACAAAGGGTATTTACCATATGCTGAGCACCGATTCGCCATACAAAAAGGACGATATGGTTTCAGGCCGAGTGTATGATTTTAGCGACAATTTCGGTACATTTATCGCTGTGGATGACAAATATTCAGCAAAGATACCGGTTTTTGAGAATGCCGCTTATCTGAAGCTTGGAGATGTGATAGAGGCAAAGGTCACTGATGTCAAGGCGGATGGCAAGCTGGACCTGACAATGAGGGAAAAGGCATATATTCAGATGGATTCCGACTCTGAAAAGCTCCTTGAGCTGCTTGATTCATACGCAGGTGTGCTTCCGTTTTCGGAAAAGGCTAGCCCGGAGGTAATCAAGAGAGAAACAGGACTTAGCAAAAATGCATTCAAGCGTGCAGTTGGTCATTTATATAAGGAAAGAAAGATTGATCTCACAGATGGCAAAATCCGTCTTAAGAAATAGCAGTCTTTTTAATAAATTTTAACAGGAAAGAAGGACAATAACATGAAAAACGTTATCAGTACAGACAAGGCACCGGCAGCAATCGGACCATATTCACAGGCTATCGAGGTAAATGGTATGGTATATACTTCCGGAGTGATACCGGTAGTTCCGGAGACCGGTGAGATTCCTGAGGGCTCACAGGCACAGGCTAAGCAGGCATTTACAAATCTGTCACATCTGCTTGAGGCAGCAGGAACAAGCATGGACAATGTGGTAAAGACTACAGTTTTCATCAAGGAGATGAATGACTTCGGTGCAATAAATGAGGTATATGCCACATTTTTTAACGGAGCATACCCTGCAAGAAGCTGTGTTGAGGTTGCAAGGCTTCCAAAGGATGTAATGCTTGAGGTTGAGGCTATTGCTGTAAAATAAAATTATTACATAAGTATTTCATGCGACATAAGTCCTATTCGTTGGAAAAAGTCAAGATTTTCTTAAGAATTCTCTAAGAAAACGTTGACATATATATGTTACTTTGCTATAATGACAAAGTAATATTTGTAACAAATTCGTAATAACTGTTACAAATTCATACAACGGAGGGTAAAATGAAAGTAAATTATGTGAAACTCACAGCCGGGGTACTTACAGGTTTTATGGCTCTGTCCTCAGTGCCATATGCAGTATATGCGGCTGGACCTACTGCAGGAGTAGCTAGTTATACATCAGATATTGTTAGTACATCAAACACTCTTACAGCCGGTGTTACATCTATGTTGACAGATGTAATGTTAAAAGGTGATGAGACATCAGAGACTGCAACAGATGTTGCGACAACAGATGCTGAGCCGGTTAAATCAGCATATGCTGATACAGCAGTAGCACAGGTTAGCGACTGCGTTAATATACGTGCGAGTGCAGATGAAAACAGCGAGTCTCTTGGAAAGCTCTATAACAATGGAATTGGAACAGTACTTGAGACAACCGATAACGGATGGTACAAAATCCAGTCCGGTTCAGTAACAGGATATGTAAAAGGCGATTATGTTGTAGTTGGTGACGATGCACTCGTACAGAGCGCAGGCCGTCGCGTGGCAACAGTCAATACTGAGACACTCAAGGTCAGAACAACAGCATCTACTGATGCAGAAGTACTTGGTCTCGTGTCCGGAGAGGATGATCTCACAGTTGTGGATGAGTCAACAGACGGATGGGTAGGTGTATCTACAGCAGACGGTACTGGATATGTATCTACAGATTATGTGACACTCGATACAGAGTTCACTTATGCTGAGTCTAAGGAAGAGGAAGCAGCAAGACTTGCCAAGGAAGAGGCAGAGCGTAAGGCGGCTGAGGAAGCAGCTAGAAAGGCTGAAGAGAAAGCTAGAAAGGCTGAGGAAGCAAAAGCAGCCAAGGCAGCAGCAAAGAAGTCATCTAAGTCTTCAAGCAAATCATCAAGCAGTTCTTCATCAGAGAAGAGCTATAGCGCACCAAGTGGTTCAAACGGACAGGCTGTTGTTAATTATGCATCACAGTTCGTTGGCAATCCTTATGTTTACGGTGGCTCAAGTCTTACAAACGGAACAGATTGTTCAGGATTTGTAATGTCAGTTTATGCACAGTTTGGCATCAGCTTACCACACAGCTCATCAGCAATGAGAAGCGTTGGATACGGTGTGAGCACAAGCGATATGCAGCCTGGAGATATCATCTGCTATAGCGGACATGTTGCTATCTACTGTGGTGGAAACACTATTGTACATGCAAGCAATCCATCAGACGGTATCAAATATACATCACCGGCTAACTACAAATCAATCATTGCAGTTAGAAGAATTTTCTAATAAATTCATGCCGGATAGGTAAATATGAATCTATAAAGACCTTCATCTCATCGAGATGGAGGTCTTTTTTACATATAGAAAATTTATTTTTGTTTATGATATTTGAAATAAGTAGCCTGTATGATATGCATATATGTTTAAAAACGGGACTAATTTAAACAGAATGGAAAACAGGGCTGTCAAGCGTAATTTTTATCACATATATCAAAATAGCAACATGCACAAAAAAGTTGATATGCTAAACCAGGTAAATTCGGATTGGGGATAAATGTGGATAACTATCAACAAAAGTAAACCTCAAAGTGCCCTAAAAATGAGTTATGCACGGAGTTATGCACATTATCCACATTTTTGAATGTGAGCAAAAGAACAACTGTTTTGTAAAGTTCTGATAAAGTTGCACTAAATTAGTAATATTTCGGAAATAATATTGACATTTTAATTGTAAATAATATGATTAAAATGCTTTATAATTGTCGGACAACTTGAAAAGTGTTGATTATGTAAGTTAATTTTGTTATACTTAAAATTATGATTAAAAAGATAGATATTGCAGGGCTACAACTTGATAACTATACAGTACGCGAGATGCTCATGAGAGTCGACAGGCGTATTTCAGAGAAGATACTCACTACAATAGAGGAAGTGAATATGGATACGCTGGCATTGGCGGAGTCTGATGAAGAGGTGAAGCAGGCGCTGGAGGCATGCGATTATACTGTCATTGCGGATGAAGGCATACTAAGGGCGGCATCGGCAGATACCTTGCAGCGTCGGCATGAGATAGAAGATCATGACTTCTTTTATGAGCTTTTTAAGCGGCTTGAGAGAAATGATAAAAAAATCTTTGTGATTGCAGAGTCGCAGAAAGCTGTTGATGAGGCTGAGGAATTTCTGCTTGGATTATTTGACAGAGCGCGAATATCCGGCAAGGGTGTTCTTGATGACTCACCGGGATGCAGCGAAAATCTTGTCAATGAAATTAACATCGTTTCACCTGATGCGATTGCATCATTTCTTCCGTCTCCGTCACAGGAGAAGTTCCTTTTACACAACAGGGAAAAGCTGTTGATGAACCTCTGGTACGGAATCGGAAATAATAAGTTCATGGGGAAAAAGCATGGATTTATTGGAAAAATAAGAAAAATGCTTGATGTGAAGCACCTTACGCATCTTATCAACACCTATGAACATAGACAAAACAGTTCAATATAGTTAATTCTTATAACAATAAAAGAAAAAATAAGAGGAAATGTGTAAAAATTGTACATTTACCTCTTTATTTTTTTGTGCGAATGTATTAAAATAATAGCAAGTATTTATGCAATTAGTTATAAAGTGACTGTGAGGGCAATGTACAGTTACAAAAAAGGGGAGAAGGAGAACGATTTATGATTTCCAATCAGATACTTCAAAATACAATTGATGGCCTTAAAGGAATTACGAGAACCGATCTTTGTGTGATAGATGTTGAGGGCAAGATTCTTGCAGCTACGTTTCCGAATGCAGAGGCGTTTATAGAGCCGGCACAGGCCTTTGTTGCATCACCGGCAGACAGTCAGGTGATTAATGGATGCCAGTTTTTCAAAGTCTTTGATGATCACCAGCTGGAATATGTGCTTTTAGCTTATGGTGACAGCGAGGATGTCTACATGATAGGCAAGATTGCAAGCTTCCAGATCCAGAATCTTCTGGTTGCGTACAAGGAGCGATTTGACAAGGATAATTTTATAAAGAATCTGCTTTTGGATAATCTCCTTCTGGTTGATATATATAATCGCGCGAAGAAGCTTCATATTGATATTGAAGTGCGACGTGTAGTATTTATTGTTGAGACAAACAGGGAGAAGGACGGCAATGAGCTTGAGAAGATCAGAAGTCTTTTCGGCGGCAAATCAAAGGATTTTGTTACAGCTGTTGACGAGAAGAATATAATAGTAGTGAAGGAACTGGCAGAAAACGAGACCTATGATGATCTCAGAAAGACAGCCGAGGTGATTTTGAATCTGTTCAGATCCGAAGCGGATGGGGTACATATTGCATATGGTACTGTTATCAATGAGTTGAAAGAGGTGTCGCGCTCATATAAGGAGGCCAGAATGGCTCTCGATGTCGGAAAAATCTTTTTCGAGGAGAGGAATATTATAGCATATTCCCAGCTTGGAATAGGTCGTCTGATATATCAGCTCCCGATTCCTCTATGCAAGATGTTTATCAAAGAGATATTTGATGGCAAATCCCCTGACGATTTTGATGAAGAAATATTATCTACTATAAATAAGTTCTTTGAGAATAGCCTGAATGTATCTGAGACTTCAAGACAGCTCTACATTCACAGAAATACTCTTGTATATAGATTGGACAAGCTTCAGAAAAGTACAGGACTCGACCTTAGAGTGTTCGAGGATGCCATCACATTTAAGATTGCCCTTATGGTAGTCAAATATATGAAATATATGGAATCAATGGACTATTAAGGAGAAAGTAATGATTAAACTTGAACATGTCAGTAAGGCATATTCTGCAGGTATACCTGCTCTCAATGATGTCAATCTCGAGATTGATGATGGAGAGTTTGTTTTCGTATGCGGAGATAGCGGATCCGGCAAATCCACTTTGATTAAGCTTCTTTTAAAGGAGCTTGATCCTACAGACGGAACGATTACTGTTGACGGAAGGAATCTGACGCGCATTCGCCACAAGCAGGTTCCTAAATACAGAAGAAATGTTGGAGTCGTTTTCCAGGACTTCAGATTATTAAAAGATAGAAATGTTTATGAAAATGTAGCTTTTGCACTCAAGGTTATCGGTGCATCCACAGCTGTTATTAAGAAAAAGGTGCCACAGATGCTTTCTATGGTAGGGCTTGCTGCAAAGTACAAGTCAAAGCCGAGAGAGCTTTCGGGAGGAGAGCAGCAGAGAGTAGCTATTGCAAGAGCTCTTGTCAATGAGCCGAGCATGCTGCTTGCTGACGAGCCGACGGGTAATCTGGACAATAACAATGCGTGGGAGATTATGAAACTGCTTGAGGAAATCAACGAGAAAGGCACAACTGTTATCGTTGTAACTCACAATCTTGAGATTGTTAAGGTTATGAAAAAACGTGTTATCACTATAAAGAAAGGTCTTGTTGTATCTGACAGCAAGGATGGTGATAGTGATGAGGATTAATACGTTTTTTTATTCAATCAAGCAGGGATTTAAGAATATATTCAGAAACAAGATGTTTTCACTGGCATCCATAGCGACAATGGCAGCCTGTATTTTTATGTTTGGTCTGTTTTATATAGTTGTGACTAACTTCTCAAGCATGGTTAAGACAGCTGAGGAGGGTGTTGCTGTCACAGTGTTCTTTAATGAGGGCACTACAGAGGATGTAATAAAAGCGGACAAGGCTCAGATAGAAAAGAGGGCTGAGGTTGGCAAGGTGGATTATCAGTCAGCGGCCGATGCATGGAGTGATTATCAGAAGGAGTATTTTGAGGGTTACGATGATGCTGCCGCTTCATTTGGTGATGATAACCCTCTCAGTAATTCAGCAAATCTGCAGGTTTATTTGAATGATGTCTCTATGCAGCAGACTCTTGTCAACTATATCAAGGGGCTGGAGGGCGTCAGAAAGGTAAACCAGTCGCAGGATGTGGCTAATACACTGACCGATTTAAATAAGCTTATCAGCTATGTATCGGGAGGTATTATTCTGATTCTTCTGTGTGTTGCGATTTTCCTTATAAGCAACACAGTTACTACGGGTATTGCGGTCAGACGAGAGGAAATAGCTATCATGAAGCTTATTGGAGCGACTGATTTTCTGGTCAGGTCTCCGTTTGTGGTAGAAGGTATTCTCATTGGACTGATAGGATCAGCGATTCCTCTGGGATTGCTTAGTGTCATATATGGAAAGATTTGTGCATATATTGCTAATAAGTTTAGTTTTATAGGAAATATGATGACATTTATCCCGACAAAGGAGATTTTCTCTACACTTGTACCGGTAGCGCTTATACTGGGCGTTGGAATTGGCTTTTTGGGAAGCCGATTCACAATTCGGAAACATTTAAGAGTATAATAATAATTATGACGGCCTGGCTCCGATCGGAGACAGGCTGTTTTAAGTTCATATCATAATATAGAGAGGACAGGACTGAAATGGATAATTCAAACAACAACGGCTTAGAATACGATGATAATTCAGATATGAGCGATAAAAAGCCTCATAGAAAGGGATTTAGAAATGGGTTCGGTGTCGGTATTGCTACAGGTATAGTGACCACCATTGTGCTTGGATTGATTGTGCTCTTTGCATACACAATGATTACAGGCAGGAGCGTGCATACCGTTGCAAAAAGCGCAGATGTGCTTGACGACAAGACCGTACAGAAAATCGATGAGCTTGCGAACTACATAGACGAGTACTACTATAAGGATTACGATAAGGATGATTTGGAAAACGGTCTGCTGCATGGTGTGATGGAGGGGCTGAATGATCCTTATTCGGTTTATTATACAGCGGATGAGTATAAGGAACTGCAAATCAGCACGACAGGCACTTATTATGGTATCGGGGCTGCGTTAAAGCAGGACCCTAACACAAAGCAGGTGACAGTTTCGAAGGTATACAGTGGTACACCTTCTGAGGAAGCGGGACTTAAAAAGGATGACGAAATAGTCTCTGTTGATGGTGTCGAGGCAACATCCGAGGATCTCACAAAGCTTGTTGCCAAAATCAGAGGTAAGGAGGGCACTAAGGTTACGCTTGAAATCAGGCGTGGCGAGGAGGCTGACCCATTTACCGTTGAGGTGGAGCGTAAAAATGTTGAGCTGCCATCAGTGGACAGCAAGCTGCTTGACAATGGAGTAGGATATATCCAGGTCAGTGAGTTTCAGACAAACACGGCAAGTCAGTTTGAGGATGCACTTGACGGACTTACAAATCAGGGTATGAAGGGCCTTATAGTGGATTTGCGTGCTAATCCGGGAGGACTACTTACCGCAGTGACAGAAATGGTTGACAGACTGCTTCCGGCTGAATCGGTTGGCAAGCTTCCGGCAGGAACCGTCGTGTATACAAAGGATAAAAACGGAAATATCCAGACCTTTGGTGATGACGATGGCAAACAGATAGACTGTCCTATCGTAGTGCTTGTCGATGAAAACAGCGCAAGTGCGTCTGAAATTTTTGCGGGAGCCATGAAGGATTACAATGAGGATGGTTATATTGATGCAACACTAGTAGGTAAAAAGACCTTTGGAAAAGGAATTGTACAGACTATTTACAATCTTTCCGATGGCGACGCTGTAAAGATTACCACCTCGAAGTACTACACACCAAACGGTCACAATATCCACAAAAAGGGTATCGAGCCTGATGTAGAGGTCGATTATGAATATACAGGAGATACAAATGCAGACTATGACATGCAGTATGATGTGCAGCTTCAGAAAGCGATTGAGGTGATGAATGAAAAGCTTAAATAAGATTGCATGCTTTCTCATGCTGTGCTGGATGGCAGTCATCTTTATGTTTTCGGCGGAGCCGGATACCGAGTCGTCTGAGCTCAGCGGCAGCGTCAGCTACCGCATAGTTTCTGTGGTCAATACCATAACCGCAAGCCACTGGGATGAGAAGGAGCTGCTCGATAAGGCAGAGCTTATAGACTATCCGGTGAGAAAATGTGCCCACATGAGTGAGTATGCCATTCTAACATTGCTTGGGTTTTTGACATTTTCGTTTTTACATGGCAGAAGAAGAGTTTTGATTCCGATAGGCGTGACCTTCATATATGCCTGCACAGATGAAATTCATCAGCTGTTCGTGCCCGGCCGGGCCGGCAGATTCACGGACGTACTGATTGATACCACAGGCGGTATCATTATGCTGCTATTTATTGCGCTTGTTACACATGTGGCGCGTAAGAAGCATACAGCAGGCACTGTGAAATCGAAGGTGTGATGATAAGTAACAAATTTAGTTGCAGTTTTCTAATATAATCGGTATAATAAAGGTATTGACGCTGGACGAAAAAACAAGGCATATAACATACGCTTTTAATATGTGCCACAACCAGCTTCCCGCCTGGTAAACCCAGGTTTACGGCCGGCACACAGCATGTTCCGAAGAAAAATATGAACTGCCACGGGGTTCCATCAAAAATATGAATGAAACAAAGTGAAAATAAAAAATCACTATCCGAAAAAAATCCCGTGGCTGACTTCATATTTTTCAGAGGAATATACTGTGTGCCGGCCGCACCCCACAACCTGAATGCGGGAAGCGTAATTAAAGCCACAAAGCGTCTAAAATGTAAAGAAAGAGGTGATTCTGTGGTAGAGTTGGATAATTTCAAGTCCACGCTCCAAGGCTACAAAGCCCCACTACAGGAAGTGAGGGATTCACTTTGACCTGGCTAATAAAGAAGAAAAAATCCAGGAATTAGAGCGAGAAATGGAAGCTCCTGACTTCTGGGATGACCCGGAGAAGTCACAGAGCAAGATGAAAGAGCTTAAGAGTATGAAGGATGATGTAGCTACATACGCAAAGCTCAAGGAACAGTACGAAGATATAGAGACGATGATCGAGATGAGCTATGAGGAGAACGATGAGTCACTCATACCCGAGATACAGCAGATGCTTGATGATTTTGAGAGCACATATGACGGTATCAGAATGAAGACTCTTTTGTCGGGAGAATATGATAAATGCAATGCGATTCTAAGGCTCAATGCAGGTGCAGGTGGTACCGAGTCGTGTGACTGGGCGGCCATGCTGTTTCGTATGTACTCGAAGTGGGCTGATAAAAAGGGCTTTACCCTTGAGGTACTCGATTCGCTTGATGGCGATGAAGCCGGTATCAAGTCCATTACCTTCCAGGTAAACGGAGAGAATGCATATGGGTATCTAAAGTCTGAAAAGGGTGTACACAGGCTTGTTCGTATTTCGCCGTTTAATGCGGCGGGAAAAAGGCAGACCTCATTCGTATCATGTGATGTCATGCCGGATATTGAGGAGAATCTCGATATTGAGGTGAAGGACGAGGATATCAGAATTGATACCTACCGCTCAAGTGGAGCAGGAGGACAGCATATCAATAAAACCTCGTCAGCTATCCGTATCACACATTTTCCATCAGGGATCGTGGTACAGTGTCAGAATGAGCGTTCACAGCATATGAACAAGGACAAAGCCATGCAGATGTTAAAGGCAAAGCTGTATCTTTTAAAGCAGGAAGAGAATGCTGCAAAGGAGGCGGGCATCAGAGGCGAGGTCAAGGAAATTGGCTGGGGAAGCCAGATACGTTCGTATGTGCTTCAGCCTTACACCATGGTCAAGGATCACAGGACAGATGTGGAGACCGGTAATGCGGATGCAGTGCTCGATGGCAATATAGATATATTTATCAATGGTTATTTGAAGTGGCTTGCAACACGTTCAGAATAAGGAGGCAAATGTGGGTTTAGTTATAGCTGTGGCGATATTAGCAGTTCTGACAGCTGCCGGAGTGACCGTTTATATTAAAGTCAGACGGTTGTCTGAAAGTCTTCTTGGTACACCTGATGTCACAGAGGGCATCAATCGTATCAGGGAGAATGTCTCTACGACTCCCAAGTCGGTTTCAGGCATGACGCGCCTTATGGAGCCACAGATAAAAAGGGATTTTCCGGAGTTTGTCTGGGAACAGTTTAAGAGAATGTCAGAAAGAGTGCTTGTGTCAGCACTTTGTGCAATCACGACTGAGGATATTTACAAGCTGGACCGTGAGGCTTCTGATGAGGTAAGACAGCAGGTGCTGGTGCGTATAGACAGCAATGAAGCAGCTGGCTTTACAGAGCATTTTGACGAGATCAGGGTGCATCAGACTGAAATCTCAAACTATGTGAAAAGAGATGGAAGGTGCGTCATCAGTATACAGAGTGCGGTTGAGTATTTTTACTACAAGACTGCCTCAGGAAAGCTTATCAGTGGTGATAAAGAGTATAAAAAGCAGACCAGATACAATATGGAGCTTGTATACATACAGGATATAGATATGCTGGATAATGCAGGGATAGGCAGTGCAGTTGGCACTACATGTCCGAATTGCGGCGCTCCGGTCAGAAGTCTTGGAGCAAAGAAATGTGAATATTGTGGCTCATATGTTGAGCCAGTCAATATAAAAGTATGGAAGCTGCAGAGCTTTCATGAAGTTGATTACAACCATATCTAAGGAGGAAGAAAATGGGAATTATTAAGGCAGTAAAACAGGCAATTGGAGGCGGCTTTGCAGATACATGGCAGGAAGTTATTGAGCCGGATAATATAGGCGACCAGACAGTCTATGCCAGGGGGGTGCTGGTAAACAGGGGGCAGAATAAAAAAGGCTCTGACGATATTGTTTCAAACGGCTCTATCATTCATGTATATGACAATCAGTTTATGATACTTGTTGATGGTGGCAAGATTGTGGATTACACAGCTGAGCCGGGCTACTACAAGGTGAGCAATTCATCTATGCCGTCACTTTTCAACGGACAGTTTGGGGATTCTTTAAAGGAAACCTTTGACCGTGTGAGATTTGGTGGACAGACACCACAGTCACAGAAGGTTTATTATATCAACCTTCAGGAAATCAAGGGAATCAAGTTTGGTACGAGAAATCCTATAAACTACTATGATACATTTTATAATGCGGAGCTTTTCCTTCGTGCCCATGGTACATATTCCATCAAAATTGTGAATCCGCTTCAGTTTTATGCAGAGGCTATTCCAAAGAATATGGATCATGTGGAGATTACTGATATCAATGAGCAGTATCTGTCAGAGTTTTTAGAGGCATTACAGTCTGCCATCAACCAGATGTCAGCGGATGGTACAAGAATTTCATTCGTCACAAGCAAGGCATCTGAGCTTGGAAGATATATGGCGAAGTGTCTCGATGAAAGCTGGAATCAGATGCGTGGTATGGAGGTACAAAGTGTTGGTATCGCCAGCCTTTCATATGATGAGAAGTCTCAGGAGCTCATTAACACAAGAAACGAGGGCGCAATGCTCTCAGATCCATCTATTGCACAGGGATATATGGTCAAAAATATGTCAGAGGGTGTCAAGAACGCAGGCAGCAACAGTGGTGGAGCTATGCAGGGCTTCATGGGTGTCGGCATGGGAATGAGCACCATGGGCAATATGATGAATGGGTTTACACAGATGGCACAAAATAACAGGTCAGCCGGAATGAATGCGCCGGGAAATGGTGCAGCAGGTATGGCAGCAGGAGTGGCTTCAGGGGCCACACAGCAGGAGGATGCGTCGGGCTGGACATGTGAGTGCGGACAGAAAAACACAGGTAAATTCTGCAGTAATTGCGGCAAGCCTATGCCACAGGAGATTACAGAGTGGACATGTGAGTGTGGACAGAAAAATACAGGTAAATTTTGCACAAACTGTGGCAAGCCATTACCTGTAAACACAGAGTGGACATGTGAGTGTGGACAAAAAAATACAGGTAAATTCTGCAGTAATTGTGGAAAACCAAGAGCATAAGATGTTGCAAAGCTGTAATCTTTGTGTTAAAATCTTTGAGTCAAGGACAAATGTCGGTGTGTGACAAACACACACCGGCCATTTTGGAGGTAACTAAATGGCGGAGAAATCAAACTACTTCGTTTTACGGGCAAAGGCTGTACCGGAGGTGCTGCTTAAAGTAGTTGAGGCAAAGAGACTGCTGGATTCGGGCAAGCTTGAATCTGTGCAGGAGGCAACAGATGCTGTTGGCATAAGCAGAAGCTCATTTTACAAATATAAGGATGATATTTTTCCTTTTTATGAGGGGCGTAAAGGAAAGACAGTGAATCTTGTCATTCAGATGGATGACGAGCAGGGCATACTTTCCGTTGTGCTTAAGTCGGTAGCCGATGCGAAAGCAAATATTCTTACCATACACCAAAGTGTACCGGTAAATGGCATTGCGTCACTCACGTTATCTGTGGATGTATTTCCGGAGTCGGATGATGTGGATGATATGGCAAAGCAGATTGAGTCCTTAAAGGGCATACATTACGTAAAAATTTTAGCCAGGGAGTAACAAAAAGATGAAGATTGCAGTTATGGGTTACGGCACAATTGGATCAGGTGTCGTAGAAGTATTAGAAATCAACAAGGAAAAAATCGCAAAGAGAGCAGGAGAGCCAATCGAGGTCAAGTATGTGCTTGATTTAAGAGAGTTCCCGGGTACACCTATCGAGAACAAAATAGTTCATGATTATAAGGTTATTGCAGAGGACCCTGAGATCGGTATAGTTGTAGAGACAATGGGAGGCGTTGAGCCTGCATTTACATTCGTAAAGGCAATGCTTGAGGCAGGAAAACAGGTAGCAACATCAAACAAGAACCTTGTTGCCGCAAAGGGCGCTGAGCTCATCAAGGTTGCCAGGGATCATGGAGTGAACTTCCAGTTTGAGGCCAGTGTTGGTGGCGGAATCCCTATTATCAGACCACTCAACAAGTGTCTCACAGCAGACGAGATTGAGGAAATCACAGGTATCTTAAACGGAACAACCAACTACATGCTTACAAAGATGACAGAGGAAGGTGCAGACTTTGATGAGGTATTAAAGGATGCTCAGGATAAGGGCTATGCAGAGAAGGATCCTACAGCCGACATAGAGGGACACGATCCATGCAGAAAGATAGCCATTCTCACATCGCTTGTTGCAGGACAGCAGGTGGATTTCGAGGATATCCATTGTGAGGGTATCACAAAGATTACACCTGAGGATATTAAGTATGCAAAAGCAATGCACCGTGCAATCAAGCTTCTTGCTTCAAGCCGTAAGGTGGGTGACAGCTATACCTGTCTCGTTGCACCATATATGATAGATGACACACATCCGCTCTCAGGAGTAAATGGAGTGTTCAACGGCGTATTTTTACGCGGAAATGTGCTCGGAGATGCTATGTTCTACGGCAGTGGAGCAGGAAAGCTTCCAACAGCAAGTGCTGTAGTGGCAGATGTTGTTGATATGACAAAGCATCAGAACACGAATATTTATATCGACTGGAAGCCTGAGAAGCTCACACTTGTAAGCTATGATGACAGTGTAAACAGCTTCTTTGTGAGAACTGACTCACCAAAGAGCGAGGTTGAGGCTGTATTCGGACATGTAGACTACATTGAGGATGTGGTTGACGGCGAGTATGCATTCACAACAGGCGATATGACAGAAAAGGATTTTGCCGACAAGGCATCAAAGATAAACGTTATCAACAGAATCAGATTATAAAGGACAAAAATATGGTAAAAGGCTTATACACCGCTCACACCGGTATGGTTAATGAGATGAAGCGCATGGATGTTCTTGCGAACAACCTGGCCAATTCCGATACCTATGGATTTAAAAAAGAGGGAACCACCTCGCATTCATTTAAAAATGAACTTGCTATAAAGATAAAGGATACATCAAACTACGGACTGCACAAAAATCTGGGCAGCATGACATACGGAGTGCATCTCGGTGAGACGTATACCGACTGGGATGAGGGAAGCTTTAAGGTGACTGACAATCCTACTGACTTGGCTATCGGTGGAAAAGGCTTTTTTGCCGTTGCATTTACTGACAAATCAGGCCAAACAAGTGTAAAGTATACCAGAGACGGTGCTTTCAAGGTCAATGCTGACGGTTATCTGGTCACAGCAGACGGAGACCATGTGCTCAATGCGACAGGTGCGCTGAGTGGAGACGGCGGTGAGGCAAACTGGGTAAAGGTAGACCCGAATGAAAAGTTTTCGGTAAACTCACTGGGATATATCACACAGAACAATCAGTTAGTTGGCACTATCGGCGTTGTCGATGTGGATAATTATGACTATATTGAAAAATATGGTGAAAATCTCTACAATCTGACGGCCGGGGGTAATATTATAGCTTCCGATGCCGAAATAGAACAGGGAGCCTTGGAAACCTCAAATGTCAATGTAGTAAACGAGATGGTCAACATGATTACGATACAGCGTGCATATGAAGCCGGACAGAAGGTTATTACATCTATTGATGAGACATTAGACAAGGCTGTCAACAATGTAGGAAGAGTATAAGGAGATATGCCATATGATGAGGGCGCTTTACACAGCCGCAACAGGTATGCGTGCTGAGCAGACAAATGTAGATACAATTGCAAACAATCTTTCCAATGTCAATACGACAGGCTTTAAGGGTCAGAGGACAGAGTTTAAGTCTCTTTTATATCAGACGATACAGACCCGTTCTACATCCGGAAATGGTGATGCAAAGCCGGTAGGAGCGCAGGTGGGGCTTGGTACCCGTGTGGCTGCAACCACATCCACTTATACTCAGGGTCCGCTCAATTCTACGGAGAGGCCTACTGATTTTGCTTTGGAGGGCGATGGCTTTTTTGCAGTGAGAGGTACTGACAATCAGACCTATTACACGAGAAACGGTGCCTTCACATGGAGCCAGTATGGAAACGGACAGACTATACTTACTGATTCACAGGGCAATCCTGTCATGGATACAAACGGTAATATCATAGCTGTGCCGGCAGGTGTGTCTGCTGAGAAGATGAGCTTTGGAGAGGATGGTGCGGTAGGTTATATGACTGCACAGGGCAATTATATTAATCTGAATCAGCGAATTGCTGTGTATCAGTTTAATAACCCGTCAGGTCTTGAAAAGCAGTCAGGAAGCCTGCTTGCAGCAACAGCCAATTCGGGCAATCCGATGCTTGAAGCTGCAAACCCTGCTCTGAAAAGCAGCAAGGTTGTGACAGGATATCTTGAGGGATCAAATGTGCAGGTAGCAGACGAGATGGTTAACCTCATTGTGGCACAGCGTGCCTACGAGCTCAATTCAAAGGCCATCACAACAGCGGATTCGATGCTTGAGACAGCAAATAATTTGAGGAGATAGTAGCATATGGATATAAGCGCAGTATCAACACTTGCAAACTCAAATAATACGTCTGCAGTGGCAGACAAGCTTAAAAATAATGTGAAAAATCTGTCATCAGACTCTACAGAGGACGAGCTCAAGAGCACACTTAAGGATTTTGAGTCTTATTTCGTGGAGCAGGTCATAAAGGAAATGAAGGATTCCATGACACTAAAGAGTGATGATGAGGATTCCTCTATGTCGCAGTACAAGGATATGTTCATGGACACTGTCATAGAGCAGATGAGTGATACGATAGTGGAGAAGTCCGGAGAGAACATCACACAGCAGCTTTATGAGCAGATGAAGCGCAATTACAATATTTCATAATAATTGATAATAAAAAGCCGGTTCGGCATGCTTGCATGTGGTTACCGGCTTTTTTAGTGCAAACTTAGTAATTGCAGATACGCATGCTCTAGGGTATAATATTAAAAAAATAAAATTATTCAGAACCACTGAGAAGAAGAAAAGCTGATGCGTCATGCTTGCATGTAAGCAGCAGGTTTTCTTCTTCTCAAGGTGGCTCGAATAGAGCCACCCCCACACATATGAGTAAAATTAGCTGCGAAGCAGCGAGAAAGCACGAGTATCGTGCGGTTTTACGAATGTGCGTGGGGTGGTTCTGGATAGACGCAATAAAAACACACAGATACGGAGAAATTCAATTGGAAACCGAAACAGTCACAGGATACGTTGATCATATAATATACAGAAATGCAGAAAACGGGTATACAGTACTTGTTCTTGTAGTGAACGAGGAGGAGCTCACATGTGTGGGTACTTTTTCGGACATTGCTGAGGGTGAAAATATAGAGGCTCACGGTGAGTATACAGAGCATGCCACCTATGGCAGACAGTTTAAGGTAGTAAGCTTTGAAGAGAAGGAGCCGGAGGATGAGATGGCTATTGAGAGGTATCTGGGCTCAGGAGCCATACATGGTATAGGACTTGCGCTCGCAGCACGTATTGTCAGGCGATTCAAGAAGGATACCTTCCGCATCATAGAGGAAGAGCCGGAGAGGCTTGCTGAGGTAAAGGGCATTAGCCAGAGAAAGGCTATGGAGATTGCGGACCAGGTCAATGCAAAAAGAGACTTAAGGGAAGCCATGATTTTTTTGCAACAGTACGGCATCAATATGAATCTGGCTGTGAAGATATATAATAAGTATGGCGGAGAGATATACAGTGTGCTCAAGGAAAATCCGTACCGCATGGCGGATGATATCGACGGAGTTGGCTTTAAAACTGCAGATGAGATAGCGGCGCGGGTTGGCATCAAGACTGATTCTGATTTTAGAATAAAAAGCGGTATACAGTATGTTTTGCAGCAGGCTGCCATGGACGGACATACATATCTGCCGATGGAGGAGCTTACGAGGCGTGCTGTATATCTGCTCGGAGTGGAAAGCTCGCAGGTTGAGGCACATTACATGAATCTGGCCATGGACAGGAAGATTGTCATGCAGCTAAAGGATGATATAACCCAGATTTATGCTAACACCTTTTATTATATGGAGGCAAACACGGCAGCCATGCTAAAGCAGCTTGATGTGACGTATGATGTGCCGGATATCGAGATAGAGGCTGCAATCAGAAATATAGAGAAAAAGACAGAGATGGAGCTCGATGAGCACCAGGTAGAGGCGGTGAAGGAAGCAGTCAGAAATGGCCTTTTAGTCATTACCGGAGGACCCGGAACAGGAAAAACCACCACCATCAACACTATTATCAAGTATTTTGAGCTGGAGGGCATGGATATTTTTCTGGCTGCACCGACAGGCCGTGCGGCAAAACGCATGAGTGAGACGACAGGCTACGAGGCGCGCACAATCCACCGTATGCTTGAGTTAAACGGCGGCATGGACACTGGAAGCGCAGCTGGCTTTGAGAGAAATGAAAGGAATCCGCTCGAGACGGATGTAATCATCATAGATGAGATGTCGATGGTTGATATATCACTCATGTACTCATTGCTAAAGGCGGTTGTGGCAGGTACGAGACTCATACTTGTAGGAGATGTGAACCAGCTTCCGAGCGTGGGACCGGGCAGCGTGCTAAAGGATATTATTGATTCAGGTGCCTTCCACACGGTAAAGCTTACAAAGATTTTTCGTCAGGCGAGCACGAGCGATATTATAGTAAACGCCCACAAGATAAATAATGGAGAAGAGGTATCGTTAGATAATAAGAGCATGGATTTCTTTTTTCTAAAAAGATATGATGCCGACAAGATAATAAATGTTACATTACAGCTAATAAAGCAGAAGCTTCCCAAGTTTGTAAATGCTACAGAGTATGATATACAGGTGCTTACGCCTATGAGAAAGGGACTTCTCGGAGTGGAACGTCTAAACGGTATATTGCAGGCGTATATGAATCCGGCAGACAAGAGCAAGCGCGAAAAAGAATACAGGGGCACGATTTTCCGCGAGGGCGACAAGGTGATGCAGATAAAGAACAACTATCAGATAGAGTGGGAAATCAGGACAAAATTCGGACTCTGTGTGGATAAGGGCATGGGAATCTTCAATGGAGATACAGGTATCATTGAGGAAATCAACGATTTTGCCGAGACCATGACCATATCATTTGACGAGGGCAGAAAGGTGGAGTATCCGTTTAAGCTTTTGGAGGAGCTTGAACTTGCATACGCGGTTACTATACACAAGTCGCAGGGAAGTGAGTACCCGGCGGTCGTTATACCTCTTTTGAGCGGCCCGAGAATGCTTATGAACAGAAATTTGCTTTATACGGCGGTTACAAGAGCAAAGAAATGTGTTACCATAGTGGGTGACGAACAGACATTTTATGAGATGATACAAAACAACTCACAGCAGAGACGCTATAGCGGGCTTAGAGACAGAATAGTGGAGGAGACTATCTGATGAAAATAAGAAAACTTACAAATGAAGAGATAAAAGGGGCATGTGCCTTTGCGGTAAGTATATACAATATCGCAATCAGAGGCTGCTTTCGGACACAGGACTGTCATCGATATTTTGATGAATATATGGATGCAGACAGGCTGACGGACGAGGAAAGGGCCGGTGTTCTTGTAGTATTTGGTGCGTTTGATAGCAATGTGCTGTGCGGAGTGTGCGGCATGACAAACGAGGGGCATATCACCATGCTGTATGTGCATCCGCAGTATTTAAGACGTGGAATTGGCAAAAAGCTTCTGGAGAGAGTCAGGATATATGCGCGCATGCAGCTTAAGCTCATGCAGGTGTCTGTAAATGCAATGCCGGCATACACGGCAGACTACTTCAGGCGTGTGGGCTTTAAGAGTGCATATCAGGGAGGCTTTTGCAATGGACAAGGCGATATGTACGTTCCTATGACAGCAAAAAGCATATATCAGGTGGAGTATACACCGCGACATATAGCTGATAAGACTTTTATTGCAATTTCAGTTGGCTTTACATGCCTTGTATTTTTTTCAGGACTGATATATGCGGTATGCGCGGGGCTTACTCCGTAACGCTCAGATGCAGTTTTAATGGGCTGCAATAGTTGCCGGTCATACTTTGGTGTGAACAGTAACTAATATTGTATACATAAATATGCATATTTATGTAACAAAAAACAGTTGAAAAATCGGCTGTATTATGATACACTTTTTACAATTTAAGCAGATATACTATGCAACTACACTTTATAAGAAAAAAGAGACGCCCTCTTTTTTTTTGCGCAGACGTAAGGTTAGTTGCAGCTAAGAAGCTTATGGTTACAAAGTATAACACGAAAGGGCAGGGTAAAGATGAAAGCATTTTTAATTCTTGAAGATGGTAATGTATTTACCGGAACCAGCATTGGTTCAACAAGGGAAGTCATTAGTGAGATAGTATTTAACACATCAATGACAGGATATCTGGAGGTACTTACAGATCCTTCCTATGCAGGACAGGCTGTTGTAATGACTTATCCACTTATCGGAAATTATGGAATCACACCGGATATGGAGTCGGAAAGACCATGGCCGGATGGATATATAGTAAGAGAGCTGTCGCGTATGCCAAGTAATTTCCGCTGCGAGGGTACGATACAGGATTTCCTCGAGAAAAACGATATTCCGGGAGTGGCCGGCATTGATACACGTGCGCTTACAAAGATTCTCAGGGAAAAGGGTACTATGAACGGAATGATTACCACAAATGAGAATTACAATCTCGATGAGATTATTCCAAAGCTCAAGGCATATACTACAGGCAATGTGGTTGACAAGGTCACATGCACTGAGAAAAAGGTTTTAAAGGGCCAAGGAAAGAGGGTTGCCCTCATGGATTTCGGTGCCAAAAACAACATCGCCAAATCACTCAATGAAAGAGGCTGTGAAGTTACAATTTACCCTGCACACACAACCGCTGAAGAGATACTTGGTGACAATCCTGACGGAATCATGCTCTCAAACGGACCTGGAGATCCAAAGGAGTGTGTAGATATTATAAAGGAAATAAAGAAGCTTTATGACAGCAATGTGCCGATTTTTGCAATCTGCCTCGGACATCAGCTCATGGCACTTGCAACAGGTGCAGATACACACAAGATGAAGTACGGACACAGAGGTGGAAACCATCCGGTTAAGGATCTTGCAACAGGTCGTGTTTATATTTCTTCCCAGAACCATGGATATGTGGTTGACACAGATAAGCTTGACCCTAATGTGGCTGAGCCTGCATTTATAAATGTCAACGACGGCACTAATGAGGGACTTAAGTATGTGAACAAGAATATCTTCACAGTTCAGTTCCATCCGGAGGCATGCCCTGGACCACAGGATTCAGCATATCTTTTTGACCGCTTTATTAACATGATGGGAGGTAACCAGTAATGCCAAGAAATAATGATATTAAAAAAGTATTAGTTATCGGTTCCGGTCCAATCGTAATCGGACAGGCCGCAGAGTTTGACTATGCAGGAACACAGGCCTGCCGTTCCTTAAAAGAGGAGGGCATTGAGGTATGTCTGGTAAACTCAAACCCGGCAACTATCATGACTGATAAGCAGATTGCGGATCAGGTATATATCGAACCACTTACTCTTGAGTCATTAAAAGAGATTATCATAAAAGAAAAGCCTGACAGCATCCTTCCTACACTCGGTGGACAGGCAGGACTCAATCTCGGCATGGAGCTCGCTGAGTGCGGCTTCCTTGATGAGCAGGGAGTAAAGCTTATCGGAACAACAGCAGAGACCATCTTCAAGGCTGAGGACCGTCAGGCCTTCAAGGATACCATGGAGAAAATCGGTGAACCAATCGCGGCTTCACAGGTTGTAAAGAATATCGAGGATGGTATCGCATTTACCAACAAGATTGGTTACCCTATAGTTCTTCGTCCTGCATTTACACTCGGCGGTTCCGGCGGTGGAATTGCTCACGATGAGCAGGAGCTTATAGACATACTTTCAAATGGACTTCGTCTGTCACGTGTCGGAGAGGTTCTTGTAGAGAGATGTATCGCAGGATGGAAGGAAATCGAGTACGAGGTAATGCGTGATGCCAACGGCAACTGCATCACAGTATGTAACATGGAAAATATCGACCCTGTCGGTGTGCATACAGGAGATTCAATCGTAGTAGCACCTTCGCAGACACTTGGAGATAAAGAGTATCAGATGCTTCGTACATCAGCGCTCAATATCATCAACGAGCTTCAGATTACAGGAGGCTGTAACGTACAGTATGCCCTCAATCCTGACTCATTCGAGTACTGTGTTATCGAGGTAAACCCACGAGTTTCACGTTCATCAGCACTCGCATCAAAGGCTACAGGATATCCTATCGCCAAGGTTACAGCCAAGATTGCACTCGGCTATCACCTCGATGAGATCAAGAACGCTATCACACAGAAGACATACGCAAGCTTTGAGCCAATGCTTGATTACTGTGTAGTCAAGATCCCAAGACTTCCGTTCGACAAGTTCCTCACAGCAAAGCGTACACTTACCACTCAGATGAAGGCTACCGGAGAGGTAATGAGTATCTGCAACAACTTCGAGGGTGCCCTTATGAAGGCTATCAGATCTCTCGAGCAGCATGTTGACTCGCTTATGTCTTATGACTTTACAGGTCTTACAGATGATGAGCTTGAGAAACAGCTTGCAGTTGTTGATGACAGACGTATCTGGGTTATCGCAGAGGCGCTCCGCCGTGGAGTTAAATACGAGCATATCCACGAGATTACTAAGATAGATCTTTGGTTTATCGATAAAATCGCAATACTTGTTGAGATGGAGAACCGTTTAAAGACAGAGGAGCTTACAGTTGACCTGTTAAAAGAGGCAAAACGTATCGAGTTCCCTGACAATGTTATCTCACAGCTTACAGATATTGATGAGGCTGATATCAAGAAGATGCGTTACGACAACGGCATTGTGGCAGCCTACAAGATGGTTGATACCTGTGCCGCAGAGTTTGAAGCAGAGACACCATACTACTACTCAGTATTCGGCAGCGAGAATGAGGCGGCAGAGACAAATCCGCAGAAAAAGGTGCTTGTACTTGGTTCAGGACCTATCCGTATCGGACAGGGTGTTGAGTTTGATTACTGTTCAGTTCACTGTACATGGGCGTTTGCCAAGGAAGGCTGGGAGACAATCATCGTAAACAACAACCCTGAGACCGTTTCAACTGACTTTGATATTGCTGACAAGCTCTATTTTGAGCCACTCACAGCAGAGGATGTTGAGAGCATCGTTAATATTGAAAAGCCTGACGGAGCTGTTGTACAGTTCGGTGGACAGACCGCTATCAAGCTTACAGAGGCACTTATGAAGATGGGTGTCAAGATACTTGGAACAAAGGCTGAGGATGTAGACGCAGCCGAGGACAGAGAGCTCTTCGACGAGATTCTTCAGAAGACAGGTATCCCAAGAGCAGCAGGTGGTACAGTATTTACAGCTGAGGAGGCAAAGAAGGTAGCAAACGAGATCGGTTACCCTGTACTTGTCCGTCCTTCATACGTGCTTGGTGGACAGGGCATGAAGATTGCATGGAATGATGATGAAATCGAAGAGTTTATCGGCATCATCAACACAATCACACAGGATCATCCAATCCTTGTAGATAAGTACCTTATGGGTAAGGAAATTGAGGTTGATGCAATCTGTGACGGTACAGATATCCTGATTCCGGGTATCATGGAGCACATCGAGCGTACAGGAGTACACTCAGGAGACTCTATCTCAGTTTACCCTGCACATACTATCTCAGAAAAAGCAAAAGAGACTCTGGTTGAGTATACAAAGAGACTTGCACAGGCACTCCATGTTGTTGGTATGATTAATATCCAGTTTATCGATATGGACGACAACATCTATGTTATCGAGGTAAACCCACGTTCTTCAAGAACAGTACCATACATCAGCAAGGTTACAGGTATTCCGATTGTAGACCTTGCAGCAAGAATCATCATGGGCGAGACAATAAAAGGCATGGGCTACACACCTGGACTTGCTCCGACAGCCGATTACATTGCAATCAAGATGCCGGTATTCTCATTCGAGAAGCTGCGTGGCGCTGAGATTTCACTCGGACCTGAGATGAAATCAACAGGAGAGTGTCTTGGAATCGACAAGACCTTCAATGGTGCGCTTTACAAGGCATTTGAGGGTGCGGGAGTCGAGCTCCCTAAGTACAAGCAGATGATTATGACTGTAAAGGATGCCGACAAGCCTGAGGCAGTAGGCGTTGCAAAGCGTTTTGAGAAGCTTGGCTACAAGATTTACGCCACAAGAAGCACTGCAAAGTACTTACAGGAGCACGGAGTAAATGCTCTTCGCGTAAACAAGATATCACAGGAGTCTCCAAACGTCATGGATCTTATCCTCGGACACAAGATAGACCTTGTAATCGATACACCTACACAGGGTAACGGAGACAAGACAAGAGACGGATTCCTTATCAGAAGAAATGCAATCGAGACAGGTGTTTACTGTATCACAGCCATGGATACAGCCAATGCACTTGCACATGCATTAGAGACTGCTTCTGACAAGAAGACACCGGTTGACATTGCAACAGTTAAGAATCTTTAAAAGTATATAGAATATATTTTATCCCCGGACAGTATATCGGATATGCTGCCCGGGGATTGTTTATAAAATGAAAAATATGCAAAGTTTAATAGAATTTTGACAAATTATTAACAAAACCAATTGATTTTTACATAAATTTGTAGTATAATAACTTTGTTAAAAAATTAACAGCACGGATGTGCAATACAATTTAAAGGAGATAATATAATGGCAAAGAAAGTTGTAATCGCAAGTGCTTGCCGTACAGCAATCGGCAAAATGGGCGGAGCATTAAGCAATACTCCAGCCGCAGATTTAGGTGCAATCGTAATTAAGGAGGCTTTAAACCGTGCAGGTGTTGCTCCTGAGATGGTTGACGAGGTTAAGATGGGTTGTGTTATCCAGGCAGCTCAGGGACAGAACGTAGCTCGTCAGGCTTCTATCAAGGCAGGACTTCCAATCGAGGTTCCGGCTATCACAATCAATGTCGTTTGTGGATCAGGTCTTAAGTGTGTAAACGACGCTGCTACAATGATCAAGGCCGGTGAGGCTGATATCGTTGTTGCCGGTGGTATGGAGAACATGTCAATGGCTCCTTACGCTATGACAAAGGCACGTTTCGGATACAGAATGAACAATGCAACAATCATCGATACAATGGTTAACGATGCTCTTACAGATGCATTCAACCACTATCATATGATGATCACAGCAGAGAATGTATGTGATAAATACGGCATCACTCGTGAAGAGCTTGATGAGTTCTCAGCAAACTCACAGCAGAAGTGTGAGGCAGCTATCGCAGCAGGCAAGTTCGATGATGAGATCGTTCCTGTACCTGTTAAGGTTAAGAAAGAAATCGTTGAGTTCAAAAAGGACGAGGGACCTCGTGCCGGAACAACAGTAGAAACTCTTTCTAAGCTTCGTTGCTGCTCAGGTAAAGAGGGCGGACTTGTTACAGCCGGTAACGCATCAGGAATCAATGATGGTGCTGCAGCAGTAGTTGTAATGAGCGAAGAGAAAGCTAAGGAGCTCGGTGTTAAGCCATTAGCTACATGGGTAGCAGGAGCACTTGGCGGAGTTGAGCCTGAGATCATGGGTGTTGGACCGGTAGCTTCTACAAAGAAGGTTCTTGCAAAGACAGGTCTTACAATTGATGATTTCGATCTTATCGAGGCAAACGAGGCATTTGCTGCACAGTCAATCGCTGTAGCAAGAGATCTTGGTTTCGATATGAGCAAGGTAAATGTAAACGGTGGTGCTATCGCACTCGGACATCCTGTAGGAGCTTCAGGCTGCCGTATCCTTGTTACATTATTACATGAGATGCAGAAGAGAGGATCTAACAGAGGTCTTGCAACACTTTGTATCGGTGGTGGAATGGGATGTTCTACTATCGTTGAGAAGTACTAATTTTCTTTGCCAATAGATATATGAGGGGATGCAGGTGCATCCCCTTGTAGTGTGAATTAGTTTATTCACATCAGTTTATATATATGATTAAGTTATGCTGCAGAGGCTTAGCACTTAAAGCTTTTTGCGCCATAATATATTTTAGGAGGAATTAAAATGAAGGTTGGAATTATCGGTGCTGGTACAATGGGCCAGGGAATCGCAAAAGCATTCGCACAGGTAGATGGATACGAGGTAGCACTCTGCGATATTAAGCAGGAGTGGGCTGAAGGCGGAAAAGACAAGATTGCAAAAGGATATGCAAGACTTGTAGCAAAAGAGAAAATGACACAGGAGAAGGTTGACGGCATTCTTGCAAGCATCACTCCTGGTTTAAAAGAAGATCTCTGCAAGGATTGTGACCTCATCGTTGAGGCTGCTTTCGAGGATATGCAGGTTAAGAAAACTACATTCGCTGAGTTAGACAAGATTGCTAAGCCAGAGTGTATTTTCGCTTCAAATACATCATCACTTTCAATCACAGAGATTGGAAACGGACTTACACGTCCATTAATCGGTATGCACTTCTTCAACCCTGCTGACCGTATGAAGTTAGTAGAGGTTATCGCAGGTGTTAACACACCTGTTGAGACAGTTGATGCAATTAAGAAGATTGCAGAGGAGATCGGCAAGACACCTGTACAGGTTAACGAGGCTGCCGGTTTCGTAGTAAACCGTATCCTTATCCCAATGATCAACGAGGCTGCTTTCATCAAGATGGAGGGCGTTTCAGATATCGCCGGAATCGATGCAGCTATGAAGCTTGGTGCTAACCATCCAATGGGACCATTAGAGCTTGGAGATTTCATCGGACTTGATATCTGCCTTGCAATCATGGACGTTCTTTACAATGAGACAGGTGACAGCAAGTATCGTGCATGCCCACTCCTTCGCAAGATGGTAAGAGGCGGAAACCTTGGATGCAAGAGCGGCAAGGGATTCTACGTTTACAATGCAGACCGCACAAAGACACCTGTAGACGCACAGTAGGAGCAATAAAGCCATTCGTTGGCTTTATTTCGGATAAATTGAAAACAAATTATAAATTTCAAGGAGAATAAATCATGGATTTCACTTTAGATCAGAAACATGAGATGGCTCGCGACCTTTTCAAACAGTTCGCAGAGACAGAAGTTAAACCTCTTGCACAGGAGACTGACGAGACAGAGGTATTCCCAGCAGAGACAGTTGCTAAGATGGGAAAATATGGATTCATGGGCATTCCTGTACCAAAGGAGTACGGCGGACAGGGCTGTGATCCACTTACATACGTTATGTGTGTAGAAGAATTATCAAAGGTTTGTGGTACAACAGGCGTTATTGTATCTGCTCATACATCACTTTGTATCGATCCTATTATGACATTCGGTACAGAGGAGCAGAAGAAAAAATATGTTCCTGACCTTGCTTCAGGCAAGAAGATCGGTGCTTTCGGTCTTACTGAGCCGGGCGCTGGTACAGATGCACAGGGATGTCAGACAAAGGCCGTTTTAGACGGAGACGAGTGGGTTCTTAACGGATCTAAGTGCTTCATCACAAACGGTAAGGTTGCTGATGTTTACATCATCATCGCTATTACAAGCATCACAGAGGACAAGCGTGGACGCAAGAAGAAGAACTTCTCTGCATTCATCGTAGACAAGGGAACACCTGGATTCTCATTCGGAACAAAAGAGAAGAAGATGGGTATCCGCGGATCATCTACATACGAGCTTATCTTCGAGGATGCACGTATTCCAAAGGATGCATTACTTGGAAAAGAGGGAAGAGGTTTCCCAATCGCTATGCATACACTTGATGGTGGACGTATCGGAATCGCTGCTCAGGCACTTGGTATTGCAGAGGGCGCATTAGAGAGAACTATCGAGTACACAAAGGAAAGAAAGCAGTTCGGCCGTTCAATCGCACAGCAGCAGAATACACAGTTCAAGCTTGCAGATATGGCTACACGTATCGATGCAGCTAAGTATCTTGTATACGCAGCAGCTATGAAGAAGGCAGAGTTTGCTAAGAACCCTAAGGTTTCTTACTCAGTAGATGCAGCAAAGGCTAAATTATTCGCAGCAGAGACAGCTATGGCTGTTACAACAGAGTGCGTTCAGTTATTCGGTGGATACGGATATATCCGTGAGTACGATGTAGAGCGTATGATGCGTGATGCTAAGATTACAGAGATCTACGAGGGAACTTCAGAGGTTCAGCGTATGGTTATTTCAGGCTCATTACTCAGATAGTTAAGAGAGCTATCATAACTGTAGAGCTACTTAGAATAAATAAAGGAGAACAAATACATGAATATCGTAGTATGTATTAAACAGGTTCCTGATACAAAGGGTGGAGTAAAATTCAATCCTGACGGAACACTTGATAGAGCTTCAATGCTTGCAATCATGAATCCAGATGACAAGGCTGGTCTTGAGGCAGCACTTAGAATCAAAGACGAGACAGGCGCAAAGGTTACAGTCCTTACAATGGGACTTCCAAAGGCTGATGCAATCCTTCGTGAGGCAATGGCTATGGGCGCTGATGATGCAGTTTTAGTAACAGACAGAGTACTTGGTGGAGCTGATACATGGGCTACATCTACTACAATTGCAGGTGCATTAAGAAATCTCGATTATGATTTAATCATCACAGGCCGTCAGGCTATCGATGGAGATACAGCACAGGTTGGACCACAGATCGCAGTTCATCTTGGACTTCCTGTAATCTCATACGCAGAGGATATCAAGGTTGAGGGAGATTCTGTAGTCGTTAAGCGTCAGTACGAGGACAGATATCACGTAGTTAAGGCTAAGATGCCTTGTCTTATCACAGCTCTTTCAGAGTTAAATGAGCCTAGATATATGACACCGGGCGGAATCTTCGATGCATTTGACAAAGAGGTAACTGTCTGGGGCAGAGCTGACCTTAAGGATGTTGACGATTCAGATCTTGGACTTAAGGGATCACCTACAAAGATTGCTAAGGCATCTGACAAGGTACCTAAGGGAGCTGGAGAAAAGGTTAACCTTGATCCAACAGAGTCAGTAAACTATCTCATGGAGAAATTCAAAGAGAAACATATCATCTAGTATGGAGGAACCAAAAATGGGTTTAGAAGAATATAAGGGCGTATATATCTACGCACAGCAGGTAGACAATAAGCTTAGCGACATCGCCTTTGAGTTAGTCGGTAAAGCTAAAGAGTTAGCAGCAGATTTAAATACAGAGGTTACTGCAGTACTTCTTGGATCTAACGTAAAGGCTCTTGCAACAGAGCTCGGTGAGTACGGCGCAGACAAGGTAATCGTTGTAGACAATCCTGCACTTGAGACATACAGAACAGAGCCATACGCACAGGCTCTTGTATCAGTAATCAACGAGTACAAGCCGGAGATCATGTTAGTTGGTGCAACAGCTATCGGACGTGACCTCGGACCAACAGTTTCAGCAAGAGTTAAGACAGGTCTTACAGCTGACTGTACAAAGCTTGAGATTGGTGATTTCCCAATCAACGCTATGCCTGGACAGGAGCAGAAGCACAACCAGCTTCTCATGACACGTCCTGCATTCGGTGGAAACACAATCGCAACAATCGCTTGTCCTGACAACCGTCCACAGATGGCAACAGTTCGTCCTGGTGTTATGCAGAAGCTTCCTAAAGAGGCTGGCAGAGCAGCAGAGGTTATCGAGTACAATCCTGCACTCGAGGAGAACAATCGTTATGTTGAGATCATGGATATCGTTAAGGCAGTTGGCAACGTAGAGAACATCATGGACGCTAAGGTACTTGTATCAGGCGGACGTGGAGTTGGAAGCGCTGAGAACTTTGAGATGCTTCGTGACCTTGCTTCATGCTTCAAGGGTGGTATGGTATCATGCTCTCGTGCAGCAGTAGAGAACGGCTGGTTAGCACAGGATTATCAGGTAGGACAGACAGGAAAGACTGTACGTCCACAGATTTACTTCGCAATCGGTATCTCAGGAGCCATCCAGCACGTAGCAGGTATGGAGGAGTCTGATCTCATCATCGCTATCAACAAGGACGAGGATGCTCCAATCTTCGACGTAGCTGATTACGGCTTAGTAGGAGATTTAAAGAAGATCGTTCCTCAGCTTACAGCAGCTCTTAAAGAGGCAAATGCTGACGCATAATAATGCAATAAAATTACATTACTAATACATTTAAACACAGTACTGTTTATCGCAGTGCTGTGTTTTTTTGACCATAAATATAGCGTAATCTTTGTTATACTACGACATCTAGTCGCATATTATAAATTTACCCCCACATTTATGAAAAATTCGGCTAATTTTACAATTGAGGCATTTATCCCAATGTGATAGAATAACATCGTTCAATTAAATGTGGAGGGATTGGATTTCGAAAAGTTAAAAACTTTAGCGCCATGCACCGGCAGGTACGTAAAATGATGCCGGTTAACGAGGTTTCAGGTTATCGAAAATTCGGCGGATGCCTGGACGCATATATGGATGCGCATCTCGAGCCAAATATGATGGAGACATCAAAACAAAGCGAGAGAACCATAAAAATCAAGTAGCTATTCAGTACAGAACAGTTACATATTTGTACATTTAAAATTATATATCGAAAAGGAGATCTAACACTATGTGTGGAATTATAGGATTTACAGGCCGTTTAGAGGCTCAGAAGATTTTGACGGAAGGACTCGCAGCGTTAGAGTATCGTGGATACGACAGTGCAGGTATTGCCTATTTCAAGGATACTGGCAAGATTTCTATTCGCAAAACCGTCGGAAAGGTTAAGGATCTTCTCGCTATCTGCGATGATGAGAACAATTCAACCTGCGGAATCGGACATACAAGATGGGCAACACACGGCGGAGTTACCAATGCCAATGCTCATCCTCACAAGGTTGGAAATGTCGCACTCATCCACAATGGTATCATTGAGAACTACCACGAGATTGTAAACAAGTATGATCTTGCAGACTCTCTTATATCTGAGACAGATACAGAGGTAGCAGCGGCTCTTATCAACAAGCTCTATGACGGAGATCCAAAGGCTACTATTAAGAAGGCAGTAGCAGAGCTTCAGGGTTCATTTGCGTTCTGTATCATGTTCAAGGATCAGCCGGGAAAGATTTTTGCTGTCAGAAATGTAAGCCCGATGGTTGCAACATATTGCGATGACGGAGCATTTATTGCATCAGATCTTACAGCGTTTATCAAATATTCAAAGCGCTATTTTATACTTCCGGAGTACACTATCATGACAATGACTGCTGATGGAATCGAAATGGAGGATTTAGAGGGTAAGAAAGTTGAGCCGGATTATCTTGAGGTAAACTGGGATGTAACGGCAGCTCAGAAGGATGGATATCCGCATTTCATGATCAAGGAAATTCATGAGCAACCGACAGCTATCACAAGGACTATCACTCCAAGAATCAAGGATTCACTTCCTTGCTTTGAGGATGATAATATTCCTGATTCGTTCTTCGAGGATATAAGCGATATAACAGTTGTAGCCTGTGGTACAGCTATGTATGCAGGAATGGTCGGAAAAGCTCTTTTAAAGAACAAGTTTGGTATTCCTGTTTCTGTTGAGATTGCATCAGAGTTCAGATATGAGCAGCCTGTTCTCACAGACAGGTCAATGGTTATTTTTGTGTCACAGTCAGGTGAGACAATCGATACCTTAGAGGCACTTCGTCTGGCTAATAAATATACTAAAAAGACGCTTTCTATCGTAAATGTAAAGGGTTCAACAATAGCCCGTGAGAGTAACTATGTACTTTATACACACGCAGGTCCTGAGATTGCCGTGGCAAGTACCAAGGCATACACAGTTCAGGTGGCAAGCTTTTACCTGATTGGATGCAAGCTTGGTCTTGTATCCGGCCGTATGACCAAGGAAGAGGCAAAGACATTTATTGAGAATCTGCAGGAGGTTCCAAATCTCATTGAGTCAGTTATCACACAGGCACCTGAGATTGAACAGCTTACGAAGAGAATGACAAATGCTACAAATGCGTTTTACATAGGCCGAGGACTTGATTATGCATTAAGCATGGAGGGCGCACTCAAGCTCAAAGAGATTTCTTATATTCATGCTGAGGCTTATGCAGCAGGAGAGTTAAAGCACGGTACAATCGCGCTCATCAGCGAGGGTGTTCCAGTTATCGCAGTTGCTACACAGAGCCATGTATACAGCAAGGTCATCTCAAATATCCGCGAGGTAAAGGCGAGAGGCGCATACGTTATCCTTCTTAGCAAGGACAAGGATATTACAGATAAGTCAATCTGTGATGTGCATATCTCACTCCCACAGGCACCGGATGAGTTTGTGATTTTCGAGTCAGTTATAATCTGTCAGCTTATCGCTTACTACACATCAACAGGAAAGGGCTTAAACCCTGACCAGCCACGTAACCTTGCAAAATCAGTTACCGTAGAATAAATAATTTCCCCGGACATTTATACGATGTCCGGGGATTTTTTTTCACGCTTGTGAGATACAATGCAGCATATGTAAGACATCGATGTATATGTCAGTGATTTGCACTGCGACAACACATTTTGTTAAAAATATAACAAATTTGTATTTACACATCACGCATCCGGTGGTATGATACATAAATGCGGGTTACTCATACGAGAATCCAGCAGCCATACAATTTTCATGTGCGCTTTTATGCCGTGTGACAGAATCACAGCATAACAGAATTAGGACGAGACCCATATGGGCTTTTACCAAAAGGAGGAAAAACAATGCGCAATTCAAAAACAAACGAACTTGTACTGACAGGTTTATTTACAGCCATTATCATTATCATGGCATTCACACCACTCGGATATATTCCGCTCGTAGTTATCAACGCTACGATTATTCACATTCCGGTAATCCTTGGTTCACTTTTCTGCGGACCTAAAAAGGGAGCATTCCTTGGATTTGTATTCGGATTTACCAGTTGTTTAAAGGCAACTATAGTCGGAGGAACTCTTTCATCCTTTGTATTTTCGCCGGTGCTTGCCGCATCCCTGGTCGGAACCTCAGGTATATTTAAGAGCTTATTCATAGCATTTGTTCCAAGAATTTTAGTAGGTGTTATACCTTATTTTGTATATATAGGCATCAAAAAGGTGCTTGCGTCAGAGAAGAAAAATCTCTGGGGCACAGTTTTAAATGTGCTCATGTCAGTATTCCTTGCATTCGGAGTATATGCATTCCTCGGCAAGATGTCAGAGTCACTTTCACAGGCTGCCGCTTTAGGAATCGGCATAGCAGTCGGAGCTGTAGTATTTATAGTAGTTGAGGCTGTATTTATCAGAAAGAGCACACAGGTTATTCCATTTGTATATGCAGGTGTAGCCGGTGCCATGACCAATACACTGCTTGTAATGGGCTCAATCTTCGTGCTTTACAAGGATGCTTATGCAGATGCAATCGGTGTGGCAGGAAACGCGGTGCTGGGCGTTATCACCGGAGTCATCAGCTTTAACGGAGTAATTGAGGCAATAGTTGCCGCAATCATCGTATACCTTGTTGGATTGGTTTTAAATACTATCAAACCAATTGCAGCAAAATAAATTCAGATAGATTTAAAATAAATGTGAAATTGTATGTACGGCGGACTGATAAGGTCCGCCTGTTTTATAAGCAGTTGGACCAGGAACGGTAAAAAAGCATTTGAGTTAAAAGAAAGGCATGATACAAGGTGAAACATATGCATGAAATAGACATAATGGATATCGGCGGCTTCAAAATAGGCCAGGCCGAGGACACTAAGGGCTTGACCGGCTGTACGGTATTTCTTTTTGATAAACAGTCACCGGCGGGAGTTGACATAAGGGGAGGCGGACCGGCTTCGCGGGAGACACCACTTTTAAATTCTGTGGCAGACGCAAAGGGTATCCATGCTCTTGTACTGTCAGGCGGCTCTGCCTTTGGTCTGGATGCAGCGGGAGGCGTGATGAAGTATCTCGAGGAGCGCGATATAGGCTTTGATGTGGGAGTCACAAAGGTGCCCCTTGTGGTGCAGTCGTGTATTTTTGACCTGGTAATAGGTGATAAAAATGCAAGGCCAGATGGCAAAATGGCATACAAGGCTTGTGAGAACGCTTCTTATGATACCTTTTTACAGGGAAATTATGGAGCCGGAATGGGCGCAACAGTTGGCAAATATATGGGGCGTGAGCGCAGCATGAAGAGCGGAATAGGAGCCTATGCAGTACAACTTGGAGAACTAAAGGTTGGAGCAGTGGTGACACTGAACGCACTTGGCGACATATATGACATAGATACAGATAAGAAAATTGCCGGAGCACTGGATGAAAATGGTCTGCTTTTTGATGACGAGACAGCGTATTTTGAGGCAGCGGCGAAGATTCAGAATATGTTTACAGGAAACACCACAATTGGTACAATAATAACAAATGCAAAGCTTGACAAGACCGCACTCAACAAGGTGGCATCCATGGCTCACAATGGCTATGGCAGAGCAATCAGACCCGTGCACACGATGGCGGACGGAGATTCAATCTATGCCGTATCAGTGGGCAGTGTGCCTGCCGATATCAATCTGGTGGGGCCAATGAGTGCCTATGTCATGGCAAAGGCCATTGCCAATGCAGCTAGAAGTGCAAAGTCTGTGGATGGCTACAAAGCATTTTGCGATGTAAACAAAAAATAACTGCAGAATAATAGTTTTATACAGAGGTGAAAAACATGTTAAAAGGAAAAACAGTAGTTTTGGGAGTGACAGGAAGCATAGCGGCATACAAGATAGCAAACCTTGCGAGTATGCTTGTAAAACAGCACGCCGATGTCAACGTCATAATGACACACAATGCAACAAATTTTATAAATCCAATCACATTTGAAACTCTCACAGGCAACAAGTGCCTCGTGGACACATTTGACAGAAACTTTGAATTCAACGTGGAGCATGTGGCGCTCGCAAAGAGAGCAGACATCTTTATGGTGGCACCTGCATCAGCCAATGTGATAGGCAAGATGGCAAACGGAATCGCAGACGATATGCTTACCACCACAATACTTGCAGCCAAATGTCCTAAGCTTGTTTCTCCTGCCATGAACACCAATATGTACGAGAACAGGATTGTGCAGGACAATATCAAAAAGCTCGAACACTACGGCTTTGAGATGATAAAGCCGGCTGAAGGATATCTTGCATGCGGAGACACCGGTGCAGGAAAAATGCCGGAGCCACAGACACTTTTCAACTACATAATGAGGACAATAGCCTGTGAAAAGGACCTGGCGGGCAAGAATGTACTCATCACAGCCGGAGCGACGCAGGAAAAAATAGACCCGGTACGTTTTATCACCAATCACTCAACAGGCAAGATGGGGCGTGCCATAGCAGAAAACTGTATGCTCCGCGGTGCGCATGTTACACTGGTCAACGCTTCAGTATCGGTTGAGCCACCTATGTTTGTAGATGTGGTAAATGTGACATCGGCCGCAGACATGGCAGACGTGGTGAAATCAAAGGCTGCTGAACAGGATATTATCATCATGACCGCAGCAGTAGCGGATTTTTGCCCATCACATCCGGCTGATGAGAAAATAAAGAAAAATGACAGCTCATATGAGTCTGTAATTGAGCTTGAGCGCACAGAGGACATCCTTTCATACCTCGGAGCACACAAGGCTAAGGGACAGCTCATATGCGGTTTTTCTATGGAAACCCAGAATATGCTTGAAAACTCGAAAGCAAAGCTTGCAAAGAAAAATGCAGATATGATAGTGGCAAACAACCTAAAGGTGGCAGGCGCAGGCTTTGGAACAGATACCAATGTGGTCACACTCATAACGGCTGACGACTGCACAGAGCTTGAAATCATGGACAAGAGCTGCGTTGCAGCAAGGATTATGGACCGGTTGCTGCAGATGTAGAATTACTACACCATGCAGTCCACAGCCGGCAACTCCCCTGTCACATCGAGGAAGAGATTTGTAAAGGTCTGCTCATAGTAAGGCTCCACCCAGAGCAGGCCGATGCCGAGCGACAGCACGCAAAGCACAAGCATACCGATGAAGCTTACGTTAATGTAAATGACTCTGAGTATGTTGCCGCGAATCAGCTTTATTGCATGAGTCAGACATGCAAATACTGATAAATCATCGCGCGAGAGCACCAGATATAGGTAAAACGGAAACAGAACCAGTACAATAAAGCTGAGCACAGCACTTGCAGCATATAAAGCGATAGCAATTCCCATAGTGTCGCCGCTTAGCTTGAAAAAGTTTCTGGCTACAAGGAAAGGCGCCTTTGCAATCATAGAGATGGCATAATATATGATGTATGCTCCAAAATATCTGTTGGAGTGATTCATAAAGCAGTAGAAGACATCGCTGATACGGCACTCTTTCTTTCTTGCCATATTAAGGTGGAAACGTATGAGTCCCATCTGCAGCACGCCGACCACGATAGATAAAAGCACCTCGGCAATGTAGTAGATGACGGTCTGAACCTTTGTCGCATATACATTTCCGAGCAGGTAGGTAAACGGCAGGTCGCTAAACAGATTTATGAGTGTGACAGTGAGAAAAACGCTCATGCTAAGTCTGTATCTTCCGTTCAGGTTCTCTCTTGATATTCTTTTTAATTCTTTGGATTTCTTTTTTGGGTTCATTATATTTCTCCTGAAATAATAGTTTTGAATTAATGCTTAAGTTAGGCTTAAGTTAATGTTTAAATTAATGCTTTGACAATTGTCAGATATATAGCATATACTTGTATTCATATGGTTACACAAAATCACAGGAAGGACCACACATATCATGCAGACAGATGAAACAATCGACAGATATTTCTATATAACGGGCTGGATATGCATAGCTATATTTGCGGCTCTTGCGGCAGTGATTGGAGTATGCGGTACGCAGATACTCACAAAGGTGCCTCCATGTCCGCTGCACGCATATACAGGCTACTATTGTCCGGGGTGCGGTGGCACGAGAGCCACATTTGCGCTGCTGCACGGACATCTGATAAGGTCGTTTGTACTCCATCCGTTTGTGCCGTATACAGCCGTTTTTGGAGGCTGGTTTATGCTGTCACAGACACTGCAGCGGATAAGCCGCGGCAGGCTGCACATCGGAATGCACTTCAGGCCATTATATATGTGGCTTGCACTTGCCATTATTGTGGTAAACTGTATAGTCAAAAATATGCTTATATTATTTTGCGGTATCCATCTGCTGAAGTAGCTCATTGTAGTCGATACCGGTAAGGTTCTGGTATTCCTTTAATATACCCTCTATGCTTCCATATTCGTGAAGCATGGCGGCAAACGAACCGATATAGATAATAAGAGTGATAACAACAGCGGCAAACGCAATCCAGAATGAGGTCATAGCCATGCTGCTCATTGAGGTGGCACCGCCTTTTGACAGTAACGCAAAAATCATGGCAAGCGAGCCGCATATGATAGACACATAAATACAGCTGCACGACGCGATGGCAATTATTGAAAGCACAAGTGCTGCAACCTCCATATTGCGTGAGCGTTTATTGTAGAAATTGTTGTTGGGATTAAAGCCCGGCCCATAATTGTTGCCGAAATTATAGTTATAATCCTGATTATAATCAAATTTTTGTGGATCCATAATAAAATTCCTTTCTATAAAGTTGATTTTATTGTATCACTTCATTTATAATACGAAAAGAATAAGTTTTTTAAAGAGGTAAAAAAATGGATATTATTGCTGCAATTGCAGAAGAACTGCAGATTAAAAAAGGACAGGCCGAGGCCGCTGTCAAGCTGATAGATGAGGGAAACACCATTCCTTTTATCGCCAGATACCGAAAGGAGGCAACCGGCTCATTAAATGATGAGGTGCTCAGAAATCTCTTCGACAGACTGACATATCTACGTAATCTTGAGGACAAGAAGCAGACAGTGCTTGCAAGCATTGAGGAGCAGGGCAAGCTTACGGATGAGCTTAAGAAGGCAATCCTTGAGGCACAGACACAGGTGGCGGTTGACGATTTGTACAGACCTTACCGTCCGAAGAGAAGAACCCGTGCCATAATCGCAAAGGAAAAGGGCTTAGAGCCACTGGCACAGACCATTTTAGCGCAGGAATCGACTGTTGATATCATGTCAGAAGCAGCTAAATATGTGGATGCAGAAAAAGACGTGGCAGATGAAGCGGCTGCACTTGCCGGAGCAAAGGATATCATTGCAGAGAACGTATCCGACAATGCCGGTTACAGAACAAAAATCAGAGAGCTTACCATGCAAAAGGGGCGTCTTATATCGACAGCCAAGGATCCAAAGGCAGAGTCTGTCTATGAGATGTACTATGAATTTGATGAGGATCTTTCCAAGGTGGCAGGTCACAGAACACTCGCAATTAATCGTGGTGAGAAGGAAAAAATCCTCACAGTAAAGATAGAGGCACCGACAGAGGATATCATAAAATATCTTAAAAAGCAGGTTATCACAAATGATGGAGCGCCTACAGCAACCGTACTCACAGAGGTAGTGGAGGATGCGTACGACAGGCTTATTGCACCTGCCATAGAGCGTGAAATCAGAAATAATCTGACAGAGGAAGCAGAGGATGGTGCCATAAAGGTATTCGGAAAGAACTTGGAGCAGCTTCTCATGCAGCCTCCAATTGCAGGACAGGTTGTGCTTGGATGGGATCCGGCATTCCGTACAGGCTGCAAGATTTCTGTCGTAGACCCTACAGGAAAGGTACTCGATACCACAGTAATCTACCCGACAGCACCACAGAACAAGGTCGAGGAGGCAAAGGCCGTAATCAAAAAGCTCATAGACAAGCATCATGTCACACTTATCTCACTTGGAAACGGAACAGCATCGCGTGAGTCAGAGCAGGTGATTGTAGAGCTGTTAAAGGAAATTCCGGTAAAGGTGCAGTACATCATAGTAAATGAAGCAGGTGCGTCAGTATATTCAGCCAGCAAGCTTGCCACGGAGGAGTTTCCGAATTTTGATGTGGGACAAAGAAGTGCCACATCCATGGCGCGTAGACTTCAGGATCCGCTCGCTGAGCTTGTAAAGATTGATCCAAAGTCAATCGGTGTCGGACAGTATCAGCACGATATGAACCAGAAAAAGCTCTCAGAGGCACTCGGAGGAGTTGTAGAGGACTGCGTAAATAAGGTTGGTGTAGATTTAAATACAGCATCAGTTTCACTGCTTGAGTACATATCAGGCATCTCAAAGACCATTGCCAAAAACATCGTGGACTACAGAGAGGAAAACGGTAAATTCACATCACGTTCACAGCTTCTTAAGGTAGCAAAGCTTGGACCGAAGGCATTTGAACAGTGTGCAGGCTTCATGCGTATCTCAGACGGAAAGAACCCGCTTGATGCCACAGGCGTGCATCCTGAGTCATATGATGCCACAAAGGCAGTGCTTGAAAAGCTCGGCTACACAATGGAGGATGTAAAGAACAGAAATGTAGTTGGAATCTCAAAGAAGGTATCTGATTACAAGGAGCTCGCAGACGAGGCAGGAGTTGGTGAAATCACACTGCGTGACATCGTTAAAGAGCTTGAAAAGCCGGCAAGAGACCCGCGTGAGGATATGCCAAAGCCAATTCTAAGAAGCGATGTTCTTGAGATGAAGGACCTCACACCGGGTATGGTATTAAAGGGAACAGTCAGAAACGTAATAGATTTCGGATGCTTCGTGGATATAGGAGTACATCAGGACGGACTTGTGCATATCTCAGAGATATGTGACCGCTATATCAAGCACCCGCTTGAGGCTGTCAGTGTAGGAGACATAGTAGATGTGCAGGTTATGAGCGTTGACCTCAAAAAGCAGCGCATCCAGCTTACCATGAAAATCGGACAGGGCACAGACAAGGCCGGTAAGTCAGAACACAGCGGCAAAGACAGTGTTGCCAACAAGGCTGACAGAAGTAATAGAAATAACGGCGGCAGGAATAGCAGAAACGATAGAAATAGTACAGGCAGCAAGAATAATAACAACAGAAACAAAAAGCCACACTACATAAAGGGCAAGAAAAATAATTTCTTTGACAATATTATTCTTGATAATTAAAAACACCTTGACAAAACACCACAAAGTGCATATCATAAATTTGTAAAAAAAATAGGAATTCTTCAGGGCAGGGTGCGATTCCCTACCGGTGGTACAGCCCACGAGCCGCAAGGCATGATTCGGTGTGATTCCGAAGCCGACAGTATAGTCTGGATGAGAGAAGATTATTAGGTGTCATTACACTGTGATATTAATTCCCGGAAGATTTTCTTCCGGGATTTTTTAAAGCAGCTATTCAGATTTTAGATAGCTGCACTCACAATATCCTCAGGATTCCTTAAGCATCAAAGGAGTGTAAAATGGACGTAACAACAAACAACACAAAATCAAAAGTAAACATCAGACTTTTAGTCGGCACAGGAATGTTAAGCGGACTTGCATTTGTACTTCAGTACCTCGAGTTTCCAATTCCAATCATGCCGTTTTTTATTAGGTTTGATTTTTCAGACCTGCCTGCACTTATCGGAGCATTTGCATACGGACCGTTAGCAGGAGTGATTGTAGAGTTTATCAAGAACCTGCTTCACTGTACAGTAACACAGAGCTTTACGGTAGGAGAGCTTTCAAACTTTATTCTCGGAGCAGTATTTACAGGAACGGCAGGGCTTATATACAAGAAGAACAAGACTAAAAAGGGTGCCATCATTGGTGCGATAGTCGGCTCGGTTATAATGGGAATCATCAGCTTCCCGTCAAACCTGTTTATTGTATATCCAGCATATGAGAAGTTTACACCAATAAATGAAATCATGGATGCATACAGCAAACTTCTCCCATCAGTAGGCAAGCTGTGGCAGGCACTTTTAATATTCAATGTTCCGTTTACCATCGTAAAGGGACTTATATCAACACTTATCACAGTGCTTATATACAAGAGACTGTCACCGGTTTTAAAGGGCAGAGGATAGAGAAAATACCTGACACAATATATATTAGTTATAAATATAAAGAGCGCAGTCAATTGCGCTCTTTTCTTTTTTTAAAAGGAATGTTATAATAAATCCAAATATTTAGTTGGGAGCAGGACATGAAGCTTGAATTTGATGTAAAAGTTACAGAAAAAGATTTATATTCATTTAATATAGAGCAGGCGTACAAGGGCAGTCAGGGTGTCATATCATTGCTGTTTGCTGTGCTCTTGGCTGCGGCAGCAGTGTTAAGCGCACAAAAAGGCAATACGGAGTATGTGGTGCTTTATATTATAGTTGGTATTCTGGTGCTGCTATATGTGCCGTTTTCACTCAAGGGCAGGGTAAAGATGATTATGAAGACAAATGAAGTTTTCTCAAAGCCACTGCATTTTGAGATAGATGAAAAGAACATAAAAGTAAGCCAGGGAGATGAGATGGCGCAGCTTCCGTGGGAGCAGGTGTACAGATTCGTGGCAAATGATAAGAGGATACTTATATTCAGCAACAGGAAGAATGCATACATTCTCTCAAAGGAGCAGCTGGGCGACAGCTATGAGCCGTTAAAGGAGCTGGCAGGTAGTACACTGGAGAAATACAGACTGAAAATCAAATAAACAAAAACAGATATAAGATAAAAGATAAAATAAATAGATAAGGGTATAAGCTGGTAATATGAGTAGTGAAGGAAATATAACAGTAATAGAAAGCTTTTCGGCAGATGATACGCATGCACTTGGGGTTACGCTTGGACAGCAGGCAAAGCCGGGGGATGTGTGTACACTTGTGGGTGATTTAGGAGTGGGTAAAACAGTGCTCACGCAGGGCATAGCAGAGGGGCTTGGCATCACAGAGCCTATAAACAGCCCTACATTTACCATAGTGCAGGTGTACGAGGAGGGCAGGCTTCCGTTTTATCATTTCGATGTATACAGGATTGGTGACATTGAGGAGATGGATGAAATAGGCTATGAGGATTATTTCTACGGAGATGGGCTTACGATGATAGAGTGGGCAAATCTCATTGAAGAGATACTCCCAAAGAAGAGAAAAGAGATTACTATTGAAAAAGACCTGGAAAAAGGCTTTGACTATAGAAAAATAACAATAAAAGAGGTTTTATAATGAAGATACTTGCGCTTGACAGCTCAGGGCTTGTGGCCAGTGTGGCTGTCGTATCGGACGATAATCTGATAGGAGAATACACGATAAATTATAAAAAGACACATTCGCAGACGCTTCTTCCGATGCTTGATGAGGTGGCTAAGATGACAGAGCTTGACCTTAAGACAATAGATTTTATTGCAGTCTCAGCAGGACCGGGATCGTTCACAGGGCTTCGCATAGGCTCTGCGACGGCGAAGGGGCTTGCACTGGCACTGGATAAGCAGATAGTTTCTGTGCCTACTGTAGATGCGCTAGCATACAATCTGTGGGGCAGTGCAGATGTTGTGTGTCCGCTTATGGATGCAAGAAGACAGCAGACCTATACAGGGCTGTATGATTTTGCCGATGGCAGGATGAACACCATTTTGCCGCAGTGCATAGTGATGATAGAAGAGATAGTTGACCAAATCAATGAGCTCGGCCGCAGGGTGATTTTCCTTGGAGACGGAGTGGATGTGTTCAGGGATTATATCAATGAGCACGTAAAGGTGGACTATGACTTTGCACCTGCCATGTGCAATAAGCAAAGAGCATCGGCTGTAGCATGTCTTGGACAGGTGCTCTATGAGCAGGGCAGGGCAGAAAATGCAGCAGACCATAAGCCTGAGTATCTCAGATTATCACAGGCGGAGAGAGAGAGACAGGAAAAGGAGAGAGATTTTAGAATATGATAATAAGACCCATGGAGCCGGAGGATGCAGACTCGGTGGCGCAGATAGAAAAAGACAGCTTCACACAGCCCTGGAGCAGACAGGGATTTTTGGATGCCATGAGGCTTCCGGAGAATATCATGCTTGTGGCACAGGAGGATGGCGAGATACTTGGGTATCAGTGCACGTATGTGTCATTTGATGAGGGAGAGCTGACCAATATAGCAGTCAAAAAATCAGCACGAGGAAAAGGTGTGGGTGCACATCTTATCAGATGCTTGCAGGAAAAGGCAAAAGAGTCAGGTGTTGAGCGCATTGTGCTCGAAGCCAGGGTGACTAATGAGGCTGCGATATCACTGTATCAGAAGATGGGGTTTGTAAACCTTGGAATCAGAAAAAATCTATATGAGCATCCGGTAGAGGACGGTGTCATCATGTCCTATACTGCGGAGGAAAATTTATGTTAGACGTGTGTTTACTTGGAACAGCAGGCATGATGCCTTTGCCAAACAGATGGCTTACGGCACTTTCGCTAAAATATAACGGCAGCAATATACTTATTGACTGCGGTGAGGGAACGCAGATTGCGATGAAGGAGGCCGGAATCAATTTCAAGCCGATAGATATTTTATGCATCACCCACTTTCATGCAGACCATATCAGCGGATTGCCGGGGCTTCTTCTTACAATGGGAAATGCCGAGCGCACCGAGCCGCTTACCATTATTGGACCTAAGGGGCTTACAAGGGTTGTCACTGCACTTCGGACGATTGCGCCGGAGCTGCCTTTTGAGATAAAATGCATAGAGCTCAATGAGCAGGATGAATATTTTGAGATGAACGGATATCATATCCATGCATTCCGCGTAAAGCATGCGGTGCTGTGCTATGGCTATTCGGTTGAGATAAAGCGTAGTGGCAGATTTTCCGTTGAAAGAGCAAAGGAAAAAGAAATTCCGATGCGCCTTTGGAATCCTCTTCAGAAAGGCAATACCGTTGAATTTGAGGGCAGAGTGTATACTCCGGATATGGTGCTTGGACCGGCAAGAAAGGGCATAAAGGTCACATATTGTACGGACTCAAGGCCACTTGAGCACATAGTGGAGGCAGCAGAGGGATCAGACCTTTTTATCTGCGAGGGCATGTATGCTGAAAAGGAAAAGATAGTAAAAGCAAAGCAGTATAAGCATATGACCTTTTACGAGGCAGCAGACATGGCAAAGAGAGCCGGCGTGAAGGAGCTGTGGCTTACACATTTTTCCCCGTCACTTGTCCGTGCAGAGGATTATATGCCACAGGTGAGGGATATTTTTGCAAACGCATATCTTGGAAAAGATGCAAAGAGTGTGGAGCTCATGTTTGACGAGGACTAAGGAGGGGCGATATGAAGAAAACAGGTATAGTTATTTTAACAATAGCGCTGATTGCTGCGATATGTGGTTCGTTTTATGTCGTAAACGACAAGTCTAAAAGGGCTAATCAAAAGGAAAAGGTACTGACCGAGGTACAAAGAATAACAACTAAGGATCTCGACAAGAACTATCCGCAGACACCTCGTGAGGTGGTGAAGCTTTATAACAGGATTGTGAAGTGCTACTATGGTATGCAGTATAGCGATGAAGAGCTTGATGCACTCACCGACCAGGCGCTTAAGCTTTTTGATGACGAGCTTGCAGCAAACAATCCAAAGGATACCTACAAACAGTCTGTCACGGCAGATGCGCAAAGCTACAAGGACCAGGGCATTACACTTGCTCAGACCGGAGTGTGTGATAGCAATGATGTAAAATATGTCACCGATAATGGTAGTAAAATTGCATATGTAAAGGCATCTTACTTCATGAAGGAGGGCAGCTCGTATTCTAAGACATATCAGGAATATGTACTCAGGCAGGATAAGGAAGGCTGTTGGAGGATTCTTACATTTTATAAGATTGCTGCAGATTCTGATACGGAAACAGAATAGAGTAATATAATTAAGATTGGTGTAATAAAATGACAGAAAATACAGAAACAAAAAAAGAAATTAAAATACTTGCAATTGAAAGCTCATGCGACGAGACTGCGGCAGCAGTCGTAGTAAATGGACGGGATCTGCGAAGTAATGTGATTTCATCGCAGATAGCTCTTCATACTTTATATGGAGGGGTAGTACCGGAGATAGCTTCCAGAAAGCATATTGAGAAAATTAATCAGGTCATAGAGCAGGCACTTTCAGATGCACAGATGACACTCGACGATATAGACGCAATAGGAGTCACATATGGTCCGGGGCTTGTAGGAGCACTGCTTGTAGGCGTGGCAGAAGCAAAGGCCATAGCATATGCAAGAAACATTCCTCTTGTCGGAGTGCACCATATAGAGGGACATATCAGCGCCAATTATATAGAAAATAAAGACTTAGAGCCACCATTTCTGGCACTCGTCGTATCAGGAGGACACACACATCTGGTGAGAGTGGTAGATTACGGCAAATATGAGATCCTCGGACGTACGAGGGATGATGCGGCAGGAGAGGCCTTTGACAAGGTAGCGAGAGCAATAGGACTTGGCTATCCGGGCGGTCCTAAGATAGAAAAGGTTTCACATGAGGGAGATCCGCACAGCATAGAGTTCCCGAGAGCAAAGATTGTGGGTGGAGTTTATGATTTCAGCTTTAGCGGGCTTAAATCAGCAGTACTCAATTATTTAAACGGCTGCAGGATGAAGGGACTGGAAATAAACCAGGCAGACGTGGCAGCATCGTTCCAACAGGCGGTTACAGATGTGCTTGTCGGACACGCTGAGAATGCCATAGATGAGTTTAAAATGGACAAATTTGCCATTGCGGGAGGCGTTGCTTCTAATGGTGTTATCCGTCATGCGATGGAGGAAATGTGCGCGCGCAAGGGTGTTAAATTCTATCGTCCGTCACCGATACTGTGTACAGACAATGCTGCTATGATAGGTGCGGCAGCATACTATGATTTTATAGCAGGCAAGAGGTCCGGGCTTGATCTGAATGCGGTTCCGAATCTAAAGCTTGGTGAATGATTCTGTAATTGCTTCCGGTTACACCGGGGGGCAAACATAATGTGCAGATTTATCATGGATAGGAAAATAAAAGAATATGGATAAGAAGAAATACACAGCAATCATACTGTCAGCCGGTACAGGAAGCCGGATGAAAAGTAATATGCCAAAGCAGTATATGGAGCTTTTGGGGCAGCCTGTGATTTATTATAGTGTAAAAGCATTTGAGGATAGTCCGGTGGATGAAATAGTCATAGTCTGCAGTGCAGATTATATTGAGTATTTCAGACATTCGATAATTGAAAAATATGGCTTTAAGAAGGTGAAAGCAATAGTGCAGGGGGGCAAAGAGCGCTACAACTCTGTATATGAGGGGCTTAAAGCAGCAAACGGCACGGACTATGTGCTGATCCATGACGGCGCACGCCCTCTGGTGGATAATGAAATAATAGTTCGTTCTATGCATACGGTTGAAAAAGAAAAAGCATGCGTAGCAGGAATGCCTGTAAAGGACACAATAAAGGTGTCAGATGAATTGGGATATTCAGCAAATACTCCTGACAGGAAAAGCCTGTGGCAGATTCAGACACCGCAATGCTTTGAATATGATTTGCTGGCTCAGTCCTATGATAAGCTGTTTAGTGACATGTCATATGGGAAAAATGTGCCGGCAATTACGGATGATGCAATGATAGTAGAGTATGGGAGTGACACAAAAGTAAAGCTCATAGAGGGCTCGTATGAAAATATAAAGGTCACAACTCCTGAAGATATGGGGATTGCAGAACTTTTTTTAAAGAAACGCAGAAAAATGTAAAAAAAATAGAAATTAGTGTTGACATATTGTAACATTGATGATAATATAAATCCTGCGCTGAACAAGTGCAGACAACTAAACAATTAAGTATTAATTGTGACACGCAGGGGTATCGAAGTGGTCATAACGAGGCGGTCTTGAAAACCGTTTGTCCGCAAGGGCGCGTGGGTTCGAATCCCACCCCCTGCGCTTTCTTTTACCTTAAAACAGATATGCAAAAGAAAACAAAAAAGTTCTTGACAAATGAAAAACATTTTGATAGAATAAACAAGCTGTCGCAAGACAGAGAACTTAAAACAAAGTTCAAAAAAATAAAAAAGTGCTTGACAAACGAACAGCGATTTGATAAAATAATCAAGCTGTCGCAAGAGAGCAAAACAAAGAACATTG
>ENA-OQIE01000056-OQIE01000056.1-human-gut-metagenome-genome-assembly--contig:-NODE-56-length-90583-cov-9.410779_pt1 | contig 90583 bp, 68 predicted proteins | sample MGYA00242569_ERZ504731 | MGnify/ENA primary metagenome ERZ504731 (study PRJEB26092, sample SAMD00036208) | human gut metagenome | host: Homo sapiens | study: EMG produced TPA metagenomics assembly of...
GCAATATGTCAATTACGTTAATCATCGTCCGATTGGGCAGATAAAATATGCGCTAATTTAATTCAACCAACGAGTTTTATTTAGATTTTTCCTACCTTTGTATCCAAATTATCAAAAAAACAGAAGGAGTTATGATACAGTCAATGACCGGATACGGAAAAGCAGTCACAGTGTTCGGAGACAAAAAAATCAACGTGGAAATCAAATCGTTGAACAGCAAAGCAATGGACTTATCCACACGCATCGCTCCATTGTATCGTGAAAAAGAAATGGAAATCCGCAACCTGATTGCCCAGACACTGGAACGCGGGAAAGTGGACTTCTCTATATGGGTGGAAAAAGACGCCGCCGAATCGGCTACTCCCATCAATACAGCCTTGGTAGAAAACTATTACAACCAGATAAAAACCATTTCTGAAACTTGCCATATTCCGTTGCCGGAAGACTGGTTTGCCACTTTGTTGCGCATGCCCGACGTGCTGACCCGCGTAGACGTGCAGGAACTGTCGGACGAAGAATGGACTGCAGCCAAACAAACCATCGAAACCGCTCTGCAACATCTGGTTGACTTCCGCAAGCAGGAAGGAGCAGCTCTCGAAAAGAAATTTACAGAAAAAATCGACAACATCGAACAGTTGATGAAATCCATCGAGCCTTACGAGAAAGAACGTGTGGCCAAGATACGGGAGCGCATTACCGATGCACTGGAAAAAACGCTGAGCATCGACTATGACAAGAACCGTCTGGAGCAGGAGTTGATTTATTACATCGAAAAACTGGACATCAACGAAGAGAAGCAGCGTCTGGCCAACCACCTGAAATATTTCCGCGAAACCATGGCTGGCGGACACGGACAAGGCAAGAAACTGGGATTCATCGCTCAGGAAATGGGACGTGAAATCAATACCACCGGCAGCAAGTCGAACCATGCCGAAATGCAGAACATCGTGGTGCAGATGAAAGACGAACTGGAACAGATTAAGGAACAAGTGTTGAACGTAATGTAAAAAAGAATATGGCAGGCAAACTTATTATTTTTTCAGCCCCCTCCGGCTCTGGTAAATCCACCATTATCAATTACTTGCTGACACAGAACCTGAATCTGGCCTTCTCCATCTCTGCCACCAGCCGCGCGCCCCGTGGCACAGAGCAGAACGGAGTGGAATACTTCTTCCTGACACCAGAAGAATTCAAGCAGCGTATCGCCAACAATGAGTTTCTGGAATACGAAGAAGTGTACAAGGACCGTTTCTATGGCACACTGAAAGCACAGGTAGAAAAACAGCTGGCAGCCGGACAGAATGTAATTTTCGATGTCGACGTAGTAGGCGGATGCAATATCAAGAAATTCTACGGCGACCGCGCACTGTCTGTATTTATCCAGCCGCCTTCACTCGAAGAGCTCCGCAAGCGACTGACCGGCCGTGGTACCGACGCGCCCGAAGTTATCGAAAGCCGTCTGGCAAAAGCGACCTTCGAGCTGAGCTATGCCGAAAAATTCGATGTAGTGATTGTCAACGACAATTTGGAAAAGGCTCAAGCAGAAGCCTTGAAGACCATTCGCGATTTTATTCAACAATAAATTTGCTGATATGCCTAAAGACCCAAAGAAAATCATGTTCATGATGACCATACTTTGTATCGTCATCGGGCTGGCAGCCATTGCCGTAGGGGTGGTGGCCGTAGCAAAAGAAGAATACATCATTGCCGTAGCCATGCTGCTGGTAGCTGCCTGGCAGATAATCAACTACAGACAATGGAAGAAAAGCCTCAAATAAAAACCGGACTTTTCGGAGGTTCCTTCAACCCTATCCATACAGGCCATCTGGCACTTGCCAACTACCTGTGTGAATATGGGGGACTGGAGGAGGTATGGTTTTTAGTCACCCCTCAGAACCCGTTTAAACAGAATGAGACATTGCTCGACGACCATCTGCGGCTGAAAATGGTAGAAGCTGCCGTGGCAGGATACCCCCGTTTCCGCGCATCCGACTTTGAGTTCCAACTTCCACGTCCCTCATACACTATCCATACCCTTGATAAACTGGCCGAGTGTTATCCTGACCGGGAGTTTCACCTGATTATCGGTGCCGACAACTGGCAGGCTTTCGACCGCTGGCGGTCGCCCGAAGAAATCATCCGCCGCCACCACATTCTGGTCTATCCGCGCCAGGGCTATCCCTTGGAGGATACAGCCAGTCTGCCTCCTCATGTCAGAGTCGTACAAACTCCCCTCATCGAAATCAGTTCGACCTTTATCCGCAAAGGCATCCGGGAAGGAAAAGACCTGCGCTATTTCCTGCATCCAGAAGTATTCAGAATTATTCAGGAAAAAGGATTATACCGGTAATCATTTCTTTTTGTGCAACACCACCAGCACCACCTCGCTCGGTGTAAACAAGCGCACATCCTTGCGGGAGGTACCCAGGCCATTGGTAATAATAACCGGAATACCCGCACTGTTATACTTCAACCCTGTCAGGAAACGGTTGCCGTATTTGGAAAAATGCGCCGGTGTCCATCGGCGGAACAAACTGACTTGTCCCCCGTGCGTATGTCCGGCCAGTGCCAAATCGGTGTGCGCCACATTCACATCCTCCACGTAATCGGGTGTATGTACCAACATCAGTACGAAATCTTCTTCCCGCAATGCCAAGGTAGGTGACACCCCGTTCTGTTTCAGGTCAAACGGGTTACGAATGCCGCACAACAAAATGTACTCCTTTCCCCTCCACAAGGTATCCACCTTGTGCTCCAGTAAGTGTACCCCAGTTTCCAGTATCGCTTTCCGTGCCAGCGAGTCAGCCTGCCCACGCTCGTGATTTCCCATCACGGCATACGTTCCACAGGGTGTCTCCACCGTCTTCAGCGCCTGAAAGAGTTGCGTCATATCTCCTCCATTACGTCCCCGATAATCACCTCCCAGGAGCAACACATCCGCATCCAGCGAACGAAGTGCCTGGCACATGCCCGGTAAACGACGGGCGGTAAACCGACTCTCGTAATGAAAATCGGAAGCAAAAGCCACACAGAAACCATCGAAAGAATCGGGCAACTGGGCACTGTAGAAATCATAGCGCTTTACACGCCCCACGCCTTTATATTTGGAAAAAGAAGCCGTAGCACAAGAAGAAAGCAGGACACATAGCACCACCAGGCAACCTGCCAGCAAGTTCAGTCGTTTCATCATTTTAAAATACATATAACTATCCGGTCGTGGCAAAGGTCGTAAAAAAATGCCTAACTTTGCCGGACGAAAAACTAAAAATCAATCCACAATGACAAACGTCAAAACCAATTCCATAAAAGCCTGGTTGTTGGCTGCCCGCCCTAAGACATTGACCGGTGCTGCCATACCCGTCATGCTGGGCTGTGCGCTGGCCTTTATTTACGGTCACTTTCAATTAACGCCTGCCCTGCTTTGCTTTCTGTTTGCGTTTCTGATGCAAATTGACGCCAACTTTATCAACGACTTGTTTGATTTTCTGAAAGGAAGCGACCGCGAAGACCGGCTGGGACCGGAACGCGCTTGTGCACAAGGATGGATCAGCGCCAAGGCCATGAAAGCCGGAATTGCCTGTACCACCCTGTTAGCAGGAATCACCGGACTTTGCCTGCTTTACTACGGAGGACTGGAAATGATTCCAGTTGGTATTGCCTGCATGATTTTTGCCTTCCTCTACACCGCCGGACCGTATCCGCTGGCTTATCACGGATGGGGCGACTTACTGGTACTTATTTTCTTCGGCTTCGTACCCGTGGGATGTACCTACTATGTCATGGCACACGACTGGAACATGTCTGTTACTATGACTTCACTAGCCTGTGGACTCATCATCGACACCCTGTTGATGATTAATAACTTCCGCGACCGTGAACAGGATGCTATCAGCGGCAAGAAAACCATTGTAGTACGCCTGGGTGCCAAAGCCGGACTGATTCTTTACTTTCTGTTAGGACTGGCGGCCTGCTGGTGCTGCTTCTACTTCCTGGAAATCAGGAAAATCTATGCCGTACTGCTACCCCAGCTATACCTGATTCCACACATTCTGACCACCCAGCACATGGCCCGTATCTACCGCGGAAAAGCCCTGAACGGAATCTTGGGAGAGACCTCCCGCAATATGCTTATTTTTGGATTATTACTCACCCTTGGCTTAATACTTTAATATGATTCGAAAGGTACGCAAAGAAGATACACCGGCCATCACTGCCATCTATAATCATTACATCGCCCACACTACCATCACCTTTGAACTGGAACCGGTGAGCGAAGAGGAAATGTGGACACGTATCCAGCACATCAGTGAGAAGTATCCGTACTTTGTATATGAGACGGAAGGGCAAATTGCCGGCTACTGCTACGTGCACGGATGGAAAGAAAAGGCAGCTTACAACCAGAGTGCAGAGACCACCATCTACCTGGCTCCTTCGCATACCGGGAAAGGTCTCGGAAAAGAACTGATGCTGCATCTAATAGAAGAATGCCGCCGCTACGGACTGCATGCCCTGATAGCCTGCATCACCGAAGGTAACGAAGCCAGCTACGCCCTGCACGAAAAGTTAGGGTTTGAAAAGGTTTCTTATTTTCGGGAAGTAGGCCGTAAATTCGGGAAGTGGTTAGGAATTGTGGATTATGAACTGATTCTATAAAAGAGTATAGTATTATAAAAACAAGCAGGGCGGTACCTTTATTTCTCAGGTACTGCCCGCCCTGTCTGTTTTTCGCTTTACCATGACAATGTAGTCACATATTGCGGAACAACCTGCACTGAATCAATCCGGACTACTGAACCTTTGGAAAAATCAGGAACAGCTTCTCCCGGCAAATCAGACAGGAAAGGTGCATTTTTCCGTAACGGACGAATGTAAAAACTCAGTTCCTCATCAGTCAGTTCTTGCTGGAAACGTTTCAGACTAATCTGCCAAGGAGCTCCATAATAAAAGTGATCCAGTACCAGTTCACCCTTCAAGAAAGCCATGGCCACGTCACCTGTATAATCCAGCCGCAAGAAATAGTCATTTACCTGAGGATATTCCTTTCCGGAAAAGCGGACTGCCAACCGACGGCTTCCTACTTTGCGGAAGGTATATTCGGGCTGTACGGAAGGAACTTCTTTCATCTGTACCTTAAAGCCTTTTGCCGAAGGATATTCTACATAGCGAAACATAGGGTCTCCCATATTCAGCAACCGTACTCTTCCTGCTTCCGGCAACACCATGGAAGAAGTAATCAACAACTTACCGTCGACCTTACAAGCATTCAAAGCCTGTTCGCGGGTCAGCGTGGTTACTTTAAACCGTTTTCCACCGGATGTCTTCACCATAAACGTACTTTTTAAGCCTGCTTCCGGAACATAACAATGTTTTCCAACTACCGTAGTCTTGTCAAACACAAATTCCGGACGAATACCTTCCGGCACAAAGAAAAAGTAATGGTCCATCCCCTTATCATCCAGTTTCAGCAATAACTGGGCGGTGGCATACTTCAACAAGGCGTCCTCCATCTGAAAATTAAACGGCAGAATCAGGCTCTCATCTTTCGGCAGAGTAAACGTACCGTGAGAAGGAATACGAAGTGTTTCATTCGCAAACTTCAGCCGCAAGCACAAATCTTTCTGGTCTACCCGAGCAGTATCGTGGTCTTGAAAGTTCACCATAAACACAAAACCCGATTTTCCTTTTACCCGCGCTGCATATCGCAACGTTTCCCGGTTATCCGGAGTCATCCGTTCATATCCCTTCGGAAGCACCGTTTCCATCGGTGCCAGCTGGCTGGAGAAATCGTTCAGGAACAGATGCAACAGGCGCAACGCACGATAAGAGCCATGTTCCAAACCAAATTCTCCCAAGGGAGCCTGAAAATCATACGATATCTTGGGCATTCCCATCGGTTCATCGCTGAAAAAGGCCGTAGGTCCCATTTTCGGAGTAGAACCTCCATGATACATATAATACCCGATGCCATTGGCACCGCTCCCCAGCGTACGCACCATCAACGCCTCTGCTGCCTTAGCCGTGACAATAGGGCGGCGGGTATAAATCATCTGAATGCCGACTCCCATTTCTGCACAGAAAGAAGGATATTTCTCGGTGTCATAACGCACCGGTGCATAATCGGGATTCTTCTGAATATCCTTGAACATGCAAAAAGGAGACATACCTGGTTTAGCCCAGAAAGGATATGTATAGGCAGCCGTCACAGGAATGGCTTCCTCTCCGATTACAGCTGCATTGCCCCATCCGGTAGCCGTGTACAAAGGTGTCTGGATTCCGGCTTCTTCGGCCATCTTTTTCAGCGTTTTCATGTGCAGGTCACCTAAATCGGCCGTCGTGATTTTCTTGTCCTGTACACTCACTCCTATCATCGTAATATTGGCATCATAAGTAGCCGACGTCATATCCTTCGGTTCGCCCGGATACGTAATTCCCCAAGGAGCTGCCGAATGCTGGTGTTCATTTTCTATCTGAGTCCCGATAATCGTTCCACCGTCTTTATAATACAATCCTTCCAACTGTCGGCCAATCTCTTCATAAAGCCGTTTCACATACTTCAGGTAGTTCGCATCGTTCGAACGAATTTCCAAGGGCCTGGCAAACAACCAGTCGGGAAGTCCTCCGTTTCGTATTTCCCCATGACAGAAAGGGCCTATTCGTACCACCGTCCACATATTATGTTTCTGACACAATGACAAAAACTTACGAAGATTCCGGTTCCCTTCCCAATTAAATACGCCTTCCTTTTCTTCATGAATACTCCAGAATACATACGTAGGAATCACCGTTACTCCTCCTGCCTTCATTTTCAGAATTTCTTCTTCCCACTGGCATTCCGGATAACGGCTATAGTGGAACTCTCCCATTACTGGAATAACCGGCTTTCCCCCTACCGACATATAATAGCTGTTTACCTCAATACGCTCACCGGAAGGATTACTTCCTCCCAACTTCAGGTGCCCACTATAAATTGTCTTTTCCTTGACAGGCATATCCAGTTCATACACTTGCTGTGCCATGGCCAGCATTCCCGTCATCATACATATAATTGTTCCCGTAAATCGATTCATTGTTTTTCCTAGTTAAAGTAAAAAAATGAGACATAATATCTTCAATTCAAAAGTACCGCCTCAACATACACGAAAAAATGGAATCTTTTACGGAATACATGTAATTTTTTGCGACCATACTATCACACGTTTTCAACAGATACACGCAAAGCTTTTATATTCTTCCCAAAACGCAAGTACATTTCAAACGGAACGTAAGTACATTTTACCTGAAACGCAAGTACGTTTAGATACAAACGTAAAGGCGTTTACCTCCAAACGTACTTGCGTTTTTCCGATTACATCCAATCGGACTATATAAACTTAATAGTCAGGATATTACAGACCAGTTTACATTTTTCTTACGAAGTTCCTTCAACTGTTGCCAGATAATTTGATTTTCCGGTTTCATGCCTTCAGGGTCGTCATCCAGCAGGCGTTCAGCTATTTCACGGACATACTGCAACAACTGGCCGTCTTTGGCGATGTCAGCAATTTTCAAATCGAAGGCGACCCCGCTCTGCTGGGTACCTTCCAAATCGCCGGGACCACGTAGTTTCAGATCGGCTTCGGCAATTTCAAAACCGTCATTGGTCTGCACCATGATTTCAATGCGCTTGCGGGTTTCTTCCGTCAACTTGTATCCGGTCACTAAAATGCAATAGGACTGGTCGGCACCACGACCTACTCGTCCACGCAACTGGTGGAGCTGGGAAAGTCCGAAGCGTTCGGCATTCTCAATAGCCATCACCGAGGCATTGGGTACATTCACGCCGACTTCTATCACGGTAGTGGCCACCATAATCTGGGTTTCGTTGGCCAAGAAACGCTGCATTTCTTCTTCTTTCTCGGCCGGTTTCATCTTACCGTGCACCTTGCTGACCTTGTACTCGGGAAACTCCTCGCAGACGTGCATGTAACCCTCTTCCAGGTTCTTGATGTCCATCTTTTCGCTCTCCTGTATCAACGGATACACGATGTAGACCTGACGGCCTTCCTGAATCTGTTTCCGCATGAACTCGTACATGCTTTTCCGGCGGTTATCAAACTGATGAATGGTCTGGATAGGCTTTCGGCCGGGAGGCAATTCATCAATGACCGACACATCCAAGTCGCCATACAAGGTCATGGCCAACGTACGGGGAATCGGGGTGGCTGTCATAACAAGCACATGAGGAGGACGGGTATTCTTAGCCCACAACTTGGCTCGCTGGGCTACTCCAAAACGATGTTGTTCGTCAATCACCACCAGTCCCAAAGAAGAGAAGTTGACGGTATCTTCAATCACAGCATGCGTACCAATCAAGATATGCACATCCCCTGTTAATAAGTCGCGGAGAATTGCTTCACGGCGTTTGCCTTTCACGTTGCCGGTCAACAGCTCCACCCGCACGGGCATCCCATTCAGAAAGCGACGGATGGTTTCATAATGCTGTGTGGCAAGAATTTCCGTCGGAGCCATCATGCAGGCTTGGAATCCGTTATCCAAGGCTATCAGCATAGTCATCAGGGCTACTAATGTTTTTCCACTACCCACATCGCCTTGCAACAGACGGTTCATCTGTCGTCCGCTGCCCATGTCGCGACGCATTTCCTTGATTACACGTTTCTGTGCCCCCGTCAACTGGAAAGGCAGGTGATGTGCATAAAAGGTATTGAAAATTTCACCCACCCGTTCAAATACCAGTCCACGGAATTTATTGCGACGTTCTTTGGTATAACGGAGAATATTGAGCTGTACGTAAAACAGTTCCTCAAATTTCAAGCGATACTGTGCCTTACGAAGAAGTTCCGGATTCTGCGGGAAATGAATATTATACAACGCATCGGTCAGGGGCATCAGCTGATGTGCCGCGATTAAAGAGGGACTTAGCGTTTCCTCAAAACTCTCCTTCTGCAAAGCCTGAAAAAGATTTTTCATCAACTTTTCCAGTGCATGAGAATTCAGGCTGGTACGCTTCATCTTTTCCGTAGTGTTGTAATAAGGTTGAAGCCCCATGGTAGAAAGGGTCAGTTCTTGTGCCGGGTCAATATCGGGATGCGCCACGTTGATACGTCCGTTGAAAACCGTGGGCTTGCCGAACACAATGTATTCTTCGTTGGCTTTGTACTTTCCGGTGATATACTTCAATCCTTGAAACCACACTAAGTCCACCACTCCCGTACCATCGGAGAAATGTCCTACCAACCGGCGCTGACGGCCTTCTCCGAACATTTCAAAACTCAGAATCCGTCCGCGCAACTGAATGTAAGGCATATTGCCGTCTATCTCATGGATGTAATACAGACGACTACGGTCCACATACTTGTATGGGAAATAATACAACAGGTCGCGTAAGGAATAGATGTTCAATTCCTTATTCAGTATGGCCGCTCGCTGCGGTCCTACCCCTGGCAAATATTTCACATCGCGTGTGGATAAGTCAAACATTAGTCGTCGATAAGAGATTCTGCTACTTTCAAGTCAAAGGGTGTGGTGAGTTTGATGTTCTCCCGATTGCCGGAAACCAGATGTACCGGCTGTCCCAATGCTTCCACCACCGAAGCATCATCGGTAAAGAAGGGCTTGTAGTCCTGGGCATAGGCTCGTTTCAATAATTCCACAGTGAAGACTTGAGGAGTCTGCACCAACTTGTAGTCATTGCGTGATACAGTCTCACTTCCTCCTTCGGGCAACAAATGACGAACAGTTTCCACTACATCTGTTACCGGAACCACAGCCTGCAAAGTGGCTGCCTGCGCATAACAATTCGCAATGACTTCGGCAGAGATAAAAGGACGTACTCCATCGTGTACACCGACCACACCGTCTTCTTCCACCAGTGCCAATCCGTTCTTTACGGAATGGAAACGCGTTTCTCCACCTGCCGCAATACGGTGAGGCAACGTAAAGCCGTATTCAGCACAAAGGTGCTCCCAGTAGGAACGCTGTTCCACCGGAAGCACCACAATCAATTCAATGTTCGGGTCACAGGCATGAAAAGTTTCCAGCGTACGCATCAATACCGGCTTTCCTTTTACCGGAATGAATTGTTTGGGAATCTCTCCCCCCATACGCAGGCCTTTTCCTCCCGCTACCACTATCACATATTTCTTCATTAAGCCAGCAACATTCCTTTTTTCACTTCGAGTGCTTTTTCTGCTCCTGCAAATTTCTCCAGGATAGTAAAGCCAAAGGCAGGTGCGGCACCCGGACCTTTACCCAAAATGAAGTTGTCGACTACTTCCACCATATTTCCTGTATATTCAGCTCCTTCCAGGAACTTGTCGAAGCCCGGATAGCAGGTAGCTTTCTTGCCTTTCAGCAAACCGCGCTTGCCATATACCATCGGAGCGGCACAAATGGCAGCCAACGGTTTTCCGGCAGTCGCAAAGCTCATAATCAGTTTGTCCAGTCCGGCATGTGCATCCAAGTTAGTAGCACCCGGCAGTCCACCAGGAAGAACAATCATTTCTACATCTTCCTCCTTCAGTTCTTCGAACAACAAATCAGCCACAATGGGTACCTGATGAGAACTGATGACCGTCTTGTTTCCAGTGACAGACACCGTTTTTACGTTCAATCCGCCTCTGCGCATAATATCCAACGGAAACATGGCTTCCATTTCCTCGAAACCTTCAGCCAAAAAGATACAAACTGCTTTCATAAATCTATTATTTAGAATTAAAAGTTTTATTTCAACTTAAAGTAGTACGTAATGGTACCGCTCTGATTATTCACTCCATCCACCGCATTAAAGCGTGCTTTTCGAGCTGCCTCTTCCGCCGCTCTTCGCAATGCCGGATTCACTGTGTTCGTCCGTTTGTTAATGCTGGTACTGATGACCTGTCCGGCTGGATTCACCACAATGGTTACAACCACACGTCCTTCATCCTGCACATTGTAGACGGGTACAGGAAGCTTTCCACCTCCCAAAGTTCGCCCGTTCAGGTCGAATGTGCCATAACCACCTACACCACTCGTTTTTCCAGTAGAAGAATTTCCTGTAGGACTACCCTGCAGTCCGGCTCCGGCAGCATTTCCTTTGCTTCCCATCTGAGAACCTTTTCCAAACGCCCCGGCAATGGCATTGGCCGCAGCCTGAGCTGCCGCTTTTTCTGCTTCCGCCCGTTTTTCCGCCTCTGTTTTCTCCTTCGGCTTATTCACCTTCTGCGTTTCAGTCTTTACCGGTGTCTTTTTAGGTTGTTCCTTCTTCGTCTCTGTTTTAGGCTTTTCTTTCTTCACCTGCAAAGAAGGCTCATCCTGCTGCGTAATCATGGGCTGTTCTACCTCTGGCTCCGCTACAGCTTCCGGTGCAGAAGAAGGAGCTTCCGACGGCATGACATCCACCTCGGTCATCGTATAAGGGTCGGCATCACCTGCAGCCAGTTCCGTATTGCCTAACATGACGGGTACACCGCCTTCCTCCTGTTCTGCCGGAACGGTCAGCTTCAGAAGAAACAGCAACAGCAGCACCAGCACGTGCAAAGCCACCGTACATACAATTCCGATTACCTTATTTTTTTTCAACGTTACTCTGTTTTAGTTTTTATCCGGACGGCGAGTCGCCAGGACCATCTTAAAATGATTCTCGTTCGCAATATTCAGCACCCGCACGATTTCCCGATAAGGAATCGATTCATCAGCATACAATGCCACATACATTTCCGGTTCTTTCCGGGCACACTCCTGAAGAAAGGCGGTCACTTCATCAATGGCCAGCGGCATTTCATCTTCGTTGCCGAAAGCCCCGTAATAATTCAGGTCTTTATCTATAATCACCCGTGCCATGGGTTTGGCCGAAGTCTGCTCCGAACCTTGCGGCAGAAGCACCTTGATGGCATTCGGCGATACCATGGTAGAAGTAATCATAAAAAATATCAGCAGCAGGAAAATCAAGTCGGTCATAGACGACATGCTGAAGCTGGGTGATATTTTCTGTCTTCTCTTTAAAGCCATACGCGATTATTTTTCAGTCGGTTCATTCAGCAAGTCCATGAAAGCCAGCGTACGTGCTTCCATCTGACTTACTACCTTATCTACACGATACACCAGATGATTATAGGCAAACATCGTAGCAATACCTACTACCAGTCCACCCACCGTAGTAATCATGGCCTCATAAATACCACTTGACAAAAGGGTAATATCAATGTTGTTTCCAGCGTTAGCCATATTCCAGAAGGCACGTACCATACCAGTTACCGTACCCAAGAATCCCAACATCGGAGCCCCACTTGAAATGGTAGCCATAATAGACAAGCCATTTTCCAGCTTGGCCACTTCGATGTTTCCAGTATTTTCAATGGCAGCCTGCACATCAGCAACCGGACGTCCCATACGCGTAATTCCTTTTTCAATCATACGTGCAGAAGGAGTGTTCGTAATGCGGCAATAGTTGATAGCCGATTTGATTTCTCCCGATTTGATATAATCACGGATACGGTCCATAAACAAAGGATCATCCTTTCCAGCCTTGCGGATAGCCACCGCACGTTCAAAGAAAATATAGAAAGCAATTACCGACATCAAAGCCAGTACAATCATAATCCAGCCTCCTTTGCAGGCCATATCCCAAAGATTCATCTGCGGTTCACCCGAAGCAACCGGAGTCAACACCGGATTTGCTCCGGCCATTGTATCGGCTACAGCTTGTGCGGCAGCCAGTAAAGTTAATGTCATCATAATTTAACGAAGGCAATTTTTATATTCTTCAATGGTTTTCTTTAATCCTAAATAAAGTGCATCACAAATCAGTGCGTGACCAATAGAAACTTCATCCAGCCAAGGGATATTATCATAGAAATACTTCAAGTTCACCAGACTCAAATCATGTCCGGCATTCAATCCCATTCCCAGTTTATGTACTCTCTCAGCCGCTTCTATAAAAGGAGCCACAGCTGCTTCCGGATTCTTAGGATAGAGTGATGCATAAGGTTCCGTATACAATTCCACACGGTCGGCTCCTGTCTTGGCTGCATACTCAATCAGTTCCAGATCGGTACCTACAAAAATAGAAGTACGTATACCCGCTTCACCGAACGTATCCATCAATTCTGTCAGGAAAGCCTGATGCGACTTGGTGTCCCATCCACAGTTCGAAGTAATCTGGTCAGGAGCATCCGGCACCAAAGTCACCTGTGTAGGTTTTACTCTCAGTACCAGGTCAATAAATTCTTTCGAAGGATATCCTTCGATATTGAACTCAGTCTTCAACACCGGGCGCAAGGCATATACATCCGCATACCGGATATGACGTTCATCCGGACGTGGGTGAACCGTGATACCTTCCGCCCCGAACAGCTCGCAATCCAGCGCTACTTTCTCTACATCAGGGTTGTTTCCACCTCGTGCATTACGAAGCGTAGCCACCTTATTTATATTCACACTTAATTTAGTCATATTTCATGAATTTCGTTATCTTTGCATCAACAACGTGCAAAGTTAGCAGGTTTTACGAGAAACTTGACATGTTTATTCTTAAAAAGATTGATAAAAAAGACACATTCTATGCAGCGGAAGATGAAATTCGCCCTCTTTGGAAATACGTATCAGGAGCATAAATCGGCTCATGTAACCCATCTGCTGGAAATCCTCCGGCGCAAGGAGGCGCACATTTGTATCCATCGTGAGTTTTATGAGTTCCTTCGCCTGCACACAAACGCAGATTTAACCAATTTAGAGATTTTCAACGGTCATGACTTTACCGCCGACATGGCACTCAGTGTGGGAGGAGACGGTACGTTTCTGAAAACAGCCAGTCTGGTTGGCAACAAGGAAATCCCCATATTAGGCATCAATACCGGACGTCTGGGATTCCTGGCCGATATTTCACCCGACCAGATGGAGGAAACCTTCGACGAGATTTATCAGGGAATGTATCTGGCAGAACCACGACGGGTACTGAAACTTACCTGCAACGGTCAGGTACTGAAAGGTTATCCTTACGGACTGAATGAAATCGCCATTCTGAAACGAGACAGTTCTTCCATGATTACCATTCGTGCCTATATCAACGGGGAACTGTTGAATGTGTATCAGGCAGACGGCCTGATTGTGGCCACTCCTACCGGCTCTACAGGCTACTCCCTCAGTGTAGGCGGTCCGATTTTAGTACCTCAGAGCGGTACCATCAGCCTGACTCCCGTAGCTCCACACAGCTTAAACGTACGCCCCATTGTCATTCGCGACGAGTGGGAAGTCACACTGGAAGTAGAAAGCCGCAGTCATAATTTTCTGATTGCCATCGATGGCCGGAGTGAGACCTTCCGTGAAGGTACCCGACTCACTATTCGGAGGGGAGAATACTTCATCCGTATCGTCAAGCGCTGCCACCACTCTTTCTTCAATACCTTACGCGAGAAAATGATGTGGGGAGCCGATTCACGCAACTAACTATCCATCATACAAATACACAAAAAGCCGGAGCGTTCAACTGTCACTCCGGCTTTTTATGTATGTATACCTTACAGTATCCTATTTGGAAAGCTGCACATCATAACTCTTTCCTTCACGGCAAGTAAACTGCAATACGGTATGTTTCTTATCCGACTCCAGCACTTTCACAGCAGGATGAGATGCCACATTCCATTTCCCTTTCAAAGTGATGGTTACCGGAATCTCCTTACTCTCGTCATCAATCCACGGGCGAGAATAAATACTACGTTCAATGCGTTTGCCATTTTCATCAAAGGCCTCATCACTCGGACCGCGATAGAAAGCCATATCCGGTTGTGCCACGGTCAGCACCATTTTTTTCTTGTCCACCAGCTTTACCATGGCTAGACAAGAAGTATCCGCCTTCTCAATGAAATCACCTGGCAAAGCCTTCTGTGGAGTCTCAAAAAGCACGTATGAAGTCAAGTGTTCTGCACTGAAAGTCACGATATGCGCATTCCGGTCTTTCTGCAACACCTGATAAGTCGGTTGTTTGGCAAACTGTGTCAAACCCTGTTCATCAGTCTGCGGCAACACCGCATATTCATACGAAGCCCCCTGAGGTGCTTTTCCGTGATTGAACACCAAAGATACCCAATCGCCGGAAGTCGGTTTTACACTACGTTCACCGACTGTTACCTGAGGGAAGTTCTTTTCAAACTGTACATTTCCCGGTACATAATACCCCACTCCATTAGGAGCCAGATACGTATGCCCGTTATCCTTCCAGTTGTCCCAATAAGCTTTTTCTTCCGGCGTAATAGCAGCCAGCTGGAATACAGTAGTTTCTGTAGGATAGTCCTGATTGATATTCTCAATGTCAGAGCCAAGGGCTACGATGGTATTTCCAAAGAAATGATACGAAATCCGCGCACGGTGCGAGCCGTTGTACTTATCATGTTCATGCAACTTCATACCAAAATTACCATTCTCACGTTCTTGAGAAAGTCCTCCGGCAAACGCCTCATCAGAATACAGCATTTCTTCCATTCCGGAAAAAGCATCCACATTCAGCACTTTTGCACGCAACTGGTCAAAAGGCAGATGAATGGAAGTAGCACCCGGAATCCGGTTCCAGTCGAATCCGTTTTCCTGCCAGCCACTCGTTGTAAAGGTTACTCTTTCTCCCGGCTGAGCAGTCAGCACCTGCATGCTGCCATAACCCAAGTATCGTCCATAAAAATTGGCATCCAGGTAATGCTCTGCATCCCATAAGTAACGTGAATGACCACGTACCACTGCCGCCCAGTTGTTCCGTCGCTGTACAGACACACAACCATATCCCAACGCTAAATTTCCCTGCGGGTCTTTTTCAGGAGTAAAGCCTGCCTTCAGCAGTTTCTTCTCCAGTTTGCGTTCCAGTCCGGCCGGTGCCTGCGGCAAATAATCCGGTTCATTGACACCCGGTTTTGCCGGTTCTCTTACCAGACGCAGATAAGCAGCAGCCATATCGGCATCATACTTTTCTTTTCCGTCAGGAGTTCCAGAGATAGCCATCATGGCATACTGTACCGGAATCAGCTTTCCTTTTCCATTGGGGTGACGTCCCGACATCGACAGCGGAAACTGTTGCTGGTTACAATAGAAACGCATGGTCAGCAACACATCTTTTACAGTCTGATGAGCCAGTTCAGATACTGCAAAGGTCGTTCCGCTCATCAGGTAAATCATGTTAGTTGCCCCGTCCAGACCTCCAACCGCATACGCAGGATAGTTGTTACGGTGATGGAAAGCAGCCCCGTCACTCTTGAAGGCACCTGCCAATCCCGGAGCCGGACGGCATCCGTAGTCAATCCAGCGCGAGAAGGCACGCAAGTAACGAAGTTTTTCCGGTGTATCCTCCATCATCAGAATGCTGGCAATACGTCCGGAAGTCTGCGTATTAAAGGAATCCATGTCAATACCGTTTCCGGTCGGCTTTGGATATACTTCATTCGTAATGGCATACCAGCGCATGGTAGCTTCCGCTTCCGCCAGACGATTTTCTTCACGCAGCACATCCTTCATCAGGAAATAAGAAAGATACAAACTGCGTACACTGTATCCATAATGATGTATATTCCCCCAGCAGCTGCCATACGCTACTCCCTGGTCGGTGATATGGTCATACATAGCCATGAATTTCTGGCGCATTTCCTGTTTCACCTGTGCGTCCTGCGCGTTGTGATATGCCACGGCAATGGCTTTCATCAGGTCGAAATAAGCCTTCATTTCCATACCCAGTTTCGTAAACATATCCTTGTTCCAATGGGGAATCATACGCTCGTATGCTTCCGACTGACGTACCATAAAAATAGGCAGTCCGCTCACCTTACCATTTTTATATACAATCTTATAGGCATCATACTTCCGGCGAATTTTGTCTATCTGTTTTTGAGACAATTTACCCGGTGTATAAATCAAATCCCGGTAGCGCTTTTCCATCAGGTGCATATCCTGAAGCTCTTTTTCTGAAACCGGTTTCAAAGGTAAATCCGATTTCCACAATGAATGCGGATAAATCACCAGCCAGTGATTGGTCGTTCCTTTATGCACAAAAGGCACCTGTACATCGGCAGCCTGCTGACGCGCGTCTACCTTACTGGCCGGAATCAGATGATCGATAAAAAGTTCCCCTTCTACATCTGGTGCCAGTATCCTCAACTCATTCATACCTTCTTCCGGCGTACCTTCCATATCGCGTTCATAGCAAACCCATGCCGCGCGCCATCCGGTGAAGTTTATGCCGAAGGGGAAAGATGTACATACCTTTCCATCCTTCAAGAATTGAAAGGTTATTTTCTTATCTACTGCCTTCTCGTTATACACCCATACAATAAAAGCCGACAGATACGTATCTTTTCCCGTCGGGTCTTTGGCTTCAAACTTCAAATCCTTTTTCAGGGAAAGGACAGCCCCCGGTTTATACGTCCAACGCAGGGAACGGCTTCCATCTTTATAGTGTTCATCACTAAGAGATAAAGTCGACCCTGCGCCGGAGAGTTCCTGCGGTACAGCTTCTTCAAAAGAGAGCAACCGCTCGTGCTTTACGACCTGTGCTGTCAACTCACCAGAGATCGCAAAGAAACTTAATACAGATGCTAGATTAATAAAAAATTTTCCTTTCATTTGCACCGTTCTATATAAAATTTAAGTATCGATGCAAAGATAGTATTTTTTATCATTTAATTGTTGTCTTTTTGACGGATTTCCACACGGCGGATTTTTCCACTGATGGTTTTCGGCAGTTCATCCACAAACTCAATGACACGCGGATACTTGTAAGGAGCTGTCACCCGTTTCACATGGTCCTGCAATTCCTTTATCAGTTCCGGTCCGGCCTTCTGCTTGTAGTCCTTTGCCAATACGATAGTGGCCTTTACCACCTGACCGCGGATTTCATCGGGCACACCGGTAATGGCACATTCCACTACTGCCGGATGCGTCATCAAGGCACTTTCTACTTCAAACGGGCCGATACGGTAACCGGAGCTCTTGATGACATCGTCGGCACGTCCTACGAACCAGTAATAACCGTCTTCATCACGCCATGCCACATCGCCCGTGTAATAGATACCATCGTGCCAAGCCTCACGGGTAAGTTCAGCATCACGATAATATTCCTTGAACAAGCCAAGTGGTTTACCCTTATCCGTACGTACCACAATCTGTCCCTGTTCTCCATCTTCCGCTGAACGGCCGTCTAGTTTCAGCAAGTCAATGTCATACTGCGGATTAGGCACGCCCATACTTCCCGGTTTCGGTTCCATCCAAGGGAAAGTAGCCAGTGTCAATGCCGTTTCGGTCTGTCCGAATCCTTCCATCAGACGGATACCCGTAATACGCTTGAAAGTCTCATATACAGAATAGTTCAACGCCTCGCCCGCCGTCGTGCAATATTCCAGTGAAGACAAATCATATTTCGACAAGTCTTCACGAATCAGAAAACGATAAATCGTAGGAGGTGCACACAGTGAAGTAATATGATAATCATGAATCTTTTGCAGAATATCTGCCGGAGTAAACTTCTCATGGTCATATACAAAGATATTGGCACCGGCAATCATCTGTCCGTACAGCTTTCCCCACACTGCCTTTCCCCATCCGGTATCTGCAATGGTCAGGTGCAGACTGTTTTCATGCAGATTATGCCAGAAGCATCCGGTAGCAATATGTCCGAGCGGATAAGTAAAGTCGTGTGCCACCATCTTCGGTTCCCCGGTAGTTCCCGAAGTAAAGTACATCAGTGAAATATCCTCGTTGGTATTCACATGTTCCGGACGTACAAAAGGAGCGGCAGCTTCCATACCCTTATGGAAATCTTCAAAACCTTCCGGATATTCCGGACCAACACTCACCAGGCGTTCTACCGTAGGAGAATCAGGCATGGCCGCCAGAATATGTTCTGTGATGACCGGTTCACCGGCAGCCACAATCATCTTGATACCGGCAGCCTGACAACGATATACAATATCTTTCTTTGTCAGCAAGTGTGTAGCCGGGATGACCACTGCTCCCAACTTGTGCAGAGCAATGATAGAGAACCAGAATTCATACCGGCGTTTCAAAATCAGCATGACCTTATCTCCATGACCTATTCCCAGGCTCTGGAAATAGGAGGCGGTCATATCGGTATATTTCTTTAAGTCCGCATACGTAAACTGTATATGTTCTCCTTTGTCGTTTGTCCACAACAACGCATTTTTATCGGGCTGTTCAGCCGCCCAGGCATCTACCACATCATAACCGAAATTAAAATTTTCCGGCACCTTCACTTTAAAATTCGCAATGAAATCCTCTTGTGAGGTAAAGTGAGTTTGTTCAACAAATCTTTCTAACATATTTCTTTTCAAAATTAATTACTACATAACGATGGCGAGGAACTTCACCGCTTTTCCGTCGAGCGCCTTCATTCCGTGAGGCAGTGAAGAATCGAAATACAAGCTGTCTCCCTGCTCCAGAATCAAATCTTTTCCGTTTATGCTCAACAGCATCCGGCCTTCAATCACCAAGTTGAACTCCTGTCCGTAGTGCGTATTATAATAAATAGGTGTATCCTCCGGCTTGGGCTCTACCGTTACCAGGAAAGGATCGGCCTTGCGGTTGCGGAAACCCGAAGCCAGCGACTGGTATTTATACGCCTTCGTACGCTCTACCGAGATACCGGTTCCCCAGCGTGTCAGGAAATAAGCATTCATCTTAGGTTCTTCCCCGAACATCAGCACGTCAAGCGGCACGTTGCACTTCCGTCCGATTTGCTGCAACGTACTGACCGCAATGTCACACTCGCCCGACTCAATCTGCTTATATTGTTCCACCGGCAACCCACATTGTCCGGCCATGTCCTCTACACTCAAATCCAGCGCATCGCGTAGTCCGCGGATACGTTCTCCTATTTGTCTTATTTGTTCGTCCATAGTGCAATTTTTTAGTTATTCGCTCAAAATTACGAAAGATTATGAAAAACCAAGAAAAATATTTCGAACTTTGTAACCGAAAATTTTAAAACCATGATCAGACAGGATTACATCATACGCATGATTCAGGAAATATTTGCCGCAATAGCCAACCTGATTCTCCGCCGGAAGCACATCAGCAAGTCGGACTGGGAGGAGTATGAAAGTACGGCACGGCAAGTACTGGAGGTCACTCCCCAGCAGCTGGAAGAAATGGATGGACAAACCATACTGGAAAAATACAGTCAGGAGAAAGACGGAATGGAGAAGACCGAATTAGCTGCCATGATGTTGCTGAAAATGGCAGAAGACACCGAAAACATCGTGCCTAAGGCCCGCCTTCGCCAGGAAGGGCTCTACCTGCTGAAATATGTGCAGGAACATGGAAATACCTATTCCCTGCCCCGCAACCTGCTGATTCAGTTTTTGGAATCAAGAGACTGATGTCCACCGACGGAATAAAACGAACCTGCTAACCATGAATACACTGAAAATAGCCTATATCGGTATGGGATACCGGGGAAAGCAACTGCTTGCCCTGACCCGCCACATTCCTTATTTCCAGGTGACTGCCATTGCCGACCCGGAAGCCCGGGAAGCCGACTACGACGTGCCTTGCTACAACCAGGGAGGAGATGATTATCAAAGAATGATTACCCTTCATGCCCCGCAACTGGTTTTCATTGCTTCTCCATGGCAGTTGCACGTAACCCATGCCCTGTACTGTATACAACACGGCTGCCATGTGGCACTGGAAATCAAAGGAGGACTTTACCTGCATGAGTACCAGCCGCTGATTGAAGCGGCAGAAGCCGGAAAGAAAAAAATCTTTCCGCTGGAGAATACGCTTTTCCGGCAGGAAATTCTGGCTATGCACAACCTGGTCCGTGCCGGTGAATTAGGTGAAGTGGTATACATGCGAGGAGGTTACCGTCACGACTTGCGCAATCTTCTATTGGACGACCAGGGTAATCTGGGCAACCGGAAAAAGACAGAAAGCATCTGGCGAAGCAAATTCTACCAGCAGGAAAATGGCGACCTTTATCCTACTCACGGACTGGCTCCTCTCTGCCTCATCGCCGGCATTCCCCGCAAAGACCGTTTTGTACGCCTGACCACCTTTTCTTCCAAACCCGCAGGCCTATACCAGCGTATCCGTGAATTAGGAGGAAATCCTCATGTGCCTGTCACGCAAGGAGACATAACCGTCACCCAACTGGAGACGGCTTCCGGAACCTTGGTTTCTTTGACCCACGACACCACTCTTCCCCGCCCCAGAAGCCTGGATTTCGAAATACAAGGCACCAAAGGAATCTGGCAGGGAGACCAGCGACGCATTTACCTGGAAGGAAAAAGTCCGCACGAAACATGGGAGGCAGATACCGCTTACCTGCAAAAATACGAACACCTCTATTGGCAACAGTGGGGAGAAGAAGCGCTGCGCATCGACACGCACCATGAAGGCATGGACTACATCATGCTCAAAGCATTAGAAGCCGAGGTGAAACAGGAGATACCCTACCCGGCCGATATACACGACCTGGCTCTTTGGACTTCGGTTACCCCTCTGTCCATACAGTCCGTAGCAGAACAACGCACCGTACCGATGGAGTAAGCCATTCCGGTTTATTCCAAATACAGATAATCGTAATGTACCAACGGTTTCTGCCCGTGCTGCCCCACCATGGAAAGTGCTTCTGCCGAGTCGGCTGATACACGGCCCACTCCAATCTGCCGTCCCTGCTCGTCCATCACGCGCACGAGGTCATCTTTCTCAAAATCCCCTACAACTCGCGTCACTCCTACTGGAAGGATGCTGGTGGCCTTCACTCCTCTGACAGCCTCTACTGCCTGACGATTCAGATGAAGTTCCCCTTTGGCAAAGCCTTCACTGTGCGCAATCCACTTCTTCATGCTCGACACTCCCTCCATGGCCGGAAGGAAACGGGTACAGACAGTCGTATCCGGATGACACAACAAATCCGACAGGATATTCTCTTTCTTGCCATTGGCGATAATCACGGCAATACCTTCATCGGCCACCTTACGGGCAATGGTGCTTTTGGTAAGCATCCCTCCCCGTCCGAATCCGGACTTTTCCGTCTGAATGTAATCCGACAAATCCTTTCCACGCTCCACCGTACGTATCACAGAAGTACCCGGCTGCGAAGGTGAACCGTTGTAAATGCCGTCAATGTTACTAAGGATAATCAATGCCTGCATGTCCATCATAGACGCAATCATACCCGACAGTTCATCGTTGTCGGTAAACATCAGCTCGGTCACCGAAATCGTATCATTTTCGTTCACGATGGGAATCACCCCGTTCTCCAGCATCACCTTCATGCAATTACGCTGGTTCAGGTAATGCCGACGGGTAGAAAAACTCTCCTTAGTCGTGAGTACCTGACCTACGGTAATGCCGTGCTCACGAAACAGCTCATAATAACGGTTTATCAACTTAGCCTGCCCCACTGCCGAGAAAAGCTGCCGCTGGTCCACGCTGTCCAGTTTCCGCAAGGGTTTCAACTCGCTTCTTCCTGAAGCTACCGCCCCGGAAGATACCAGCACGATTTCTACTCCTGCTTTATGCAACTCGGCCACCTGGTCCACCAATGCCGACATGCGGGTTATATCCAGTGTGCCGTCACGGCGAGTCAGCACGTTACTACCTATCTTTACCGTGATTCTTTTATACTGATACGTTTTGTTCTCCATGATTCACTCTTACTTTTGCACAGGACATGCCTGAGGATTCTTTCAAATATACATTATTCAATCACATTCAGTGGCAAATGTAATAAATACCACACAGAAACAAAACAATTTATCACGATTATATACACATTCTTATTCAAAACAAAACTTTTTCGTTCTTTATATCCACAAAATGAAAAACAAATAAAAGGTAAATAACAGTACTCATTTCTTATCATCCGCATGATATAAAAAGAGAAATTCCACAGCAAATTCTCTGTTTCACACTGTGAAATACAAAAACCACAGTGTGGGATACATATTTCACAGTGTGGGATACAAATCCCGCACTGTGAAACAGAGAATTATTCGTGGAGTTCAGAAGAATATGAGAGGATGTATGGAAGAATGTGCAAAAGAATACAGAAATAGGTAAAGTGAAAAAAGAAGCTGGTCAATAAGGGCTAATACATCTGCCCAGGAATTAGGATAAACCTATAATGACAGCATGCGTTTTTACTCACTTTTCAAAACATAAAACTTACTTTATGACAGCATATATGAATTGATTATCAATAAATTAAAGATTTCCCGATCTTACTTTACATCTTTACCGACAGATTCACCATATAAATAAAGAATATATCTTTGCTATACGAAATTTTTACAACACCTGATATTAAAACTTTTGTGTACATAAATCTAACCCAACAACATTAATTTTACATGAATATGAAAACATAACCTTATGGAATAACCAAACACACAATGTGATTGTCCTAAGCCCTGTCGGCAAAGTCTTTAATCCGATGTAATTAATAACTCCTACATATATGAAAAATATAATACAAGTATTTCTATTTTTGCTGTTAGCTGCTCCTCTATGGGCACAGCAGAAAAAGGTCTCAGTAATCAACGACCAGTCTGGGTCCAGGTTGATTGTGAATGGAAAACCTTTCATGGTAAATGGTATGAACTGGGATTATTTCCCCATCGGGACCAATTACTCCTACTCTTTATGGACACAATCTGATGACGTAATCAAGGCAGCCTTAGATCAAGATATGCCTTTACTAAAAAACATGGGAATTAACGCCATCCGATTATATGCGGATGTACCAGCCCAATGGGTACGCTACATTTATGAGCAATATGGTATCTATACCATGGTCAATACCACGTTCGGACGTTACGGACTGACCATCAATGGAGCTTGGGTAGGTAATACAGACTATTCGGATCCGAAAGTTCAGAAAGCCCTACTTGCAGAAGCGCGTAACATGGTGAAAAAGTTCAACGGTACTCCCGGGGTACTTCTTTACCTTTTAGGAAACGAAAACAACTATGGCTTATTCTGGCAAGGAGCGGAAGCAGAAGACATCCCTATTGAAGACCGGAAATCGACCAAACAGGCTATTCATCTGTACCGGATTTTCAATGAGGCAGCAGTTGAAATGAAGCAAATGAATATTTCGTGCCCGGTAGCCATCTGCAACGGTGACTTGCTCTTTCTTGACATCATCGCCAAAGAATGTAAGGATGTGGATATATTGGGGATAAACTGCTATCGCGGTGAATCGTTCGGAGATTTATTCAGCAGAGTAAAAACGGAATACGGTAAACCTGTATTGTTCACAGAGTTCGGTTCAGACGCATTCAATGCTGTAACCCAAGGAGAAGCCCAGAAAGAACAGGCTGATATTTTACTGCATAACTGGACGGAAATCTATCTGAATGCCGCAGGACTTGGAAACAACGGAAACGCCATCGGAGGATTCACCTTCCAATGGACAGACGGATGGTGGAAAACGGGACAGAGCACAAATCTGAGCATTCATGATACACGAGCTTCATGGAGTAATGGGGGCTACAAGTTCGATTATGTAGAAGGAGCCAACAACATGAACGAGGAATGGTTCGGTATATGTGCAAAAGGTACTCCTGACGCAAGAGGGATATATGAACTTTATCCACGTGCCGCATATTATGTATTGAAAGACGTTCACAAAATCAACCCGTATGCTGCGGGCAGCACTACCTCATCCATCATAAGTCAGGTATCTGGTGTCAACGTAATGTCATCTGTCTTGTCTGCAAGAAGTGACAAAGCTGCTTTACAAGGAGAGAAAACCAAGCTAATCGGTCTGAGTCAATTAAGAGGTGATTTCACCACATTCTATACAGGAGCAAAACATACAAGCACTCCCGAAACAAGAGCAGATGCTCCTACAAGTTTCCCGAGCTCAAAAGGATTTGACCACATGGAATCCTTCTATGTAGGTGTAGAATCCAAACCGGCAGAAAATGTACATGCGGAAGTGACAATGAACGTACTCGGAAACGTAGCAGAAAATCCGATTGATGAAATCTTCTATGAAAACAGAGGACGCACAAACTACATCAACGAGAATGGAGAATACATTGATTTAGGCCCACTGGAACGTGTGAAAGTCTATAGTGCCAGCTTTAATTGGGACGGAAGCCTTTTCAATCTTAATGCATTTTTCCGTAAGCCCCACTACCACTGGGGATATGAAGGAGACTTCTTTGGTTTGTACCAGGAAGCAAGCTATGGCGACAACATGGACATTTACGGAGGTGAGGCCCCGTTGGGATGCGAGATTGAAGGAAAAAAATTGTTCTCCGGACTGAAATTAGCTTTTGGACCGGAATTATGGTGGGGAGCCAATCCTGCATTACTCGTCAAATACTACCGCACATTCGGTAAATGGAATTTAGGAGGTATTTTCCATTATGACATTGACCAACGCAGAGAGACCGTCACCTCTTTCGCCATTCCATTGCCAAAGAATACCCGTGCGTCTTTAATGGTAGAAAGAAAATTCGGACGTTTCGACATCACACTAGGAGGACTTTGGTCGGGAACGACCTTGGTAGGCAGAGAATTTCAGGCTACTACAGAGTATAGCCCTACTGCTACTGTCTACCAGGACAGAGTGAAAACATCAGATACCTTCGGAGGTAAATTGAAAATGATATATAGCGGAGGTAATTTCAACGCATACGCACAAGGCGCCATCATGGGACTAGTGGCAAGCGGTGGTGCAGACAACACACAAACCCTGACCGGATGGAGTTTAAAGGATAGCGGAAGCGGAAACCAGCAGAACGTACTGGCCGGATTCACTTATCAGATAGGCAACTTCCAGATTGCACCAAACTTCTTGTGGCAGAAACCTCTCGTAGGTCCGATGCCTAACGGTGTCGATGCTCCGGGAAGACTGAGAAACATACTGGATGATCCGTTTGCCGTAAGAAGCAACCGTGAAACAACAGCCGGTGAGCTGTTGCTGACCTATGACCCTACTCCCGGCACATGGATGTATGACTGGGACAACGATGAAACAGAAGATGCTCCGTTTGCCGCTTCACTCGGTTTTGTTTACCGTCATCTTCCTACTGCCCAAGATGCCGCCATTGGTATTCTGGCTGACGGACGTTCTACCTTTGCTTTTGCTTCATCTGCTCCTGCACATGATTTATGGGAAAGCAATTTGAAGATAACGTCCAGAATAACAAAAGACTTCGGACTGATTGCCAGTGCTTATCTTGGTACGGCACAAGCCAACGGTGACGATGAACGTCTCATCAGACGTGGAGGAGGTGACCTTCAGATGATTTATAAGAAAATCAGATTGAATGCCGCACTGAAATTTAATGACTGGGGGCCGTACGACTATCACAGAGATTTCAATCTGACATTCCCGTTCCAGTGCATGGTAGACTTGTCGACTAATCTTTTCAAACCCAAATGGCTCGGTCCGTTATCCACACGCGTAGGAATCAGGGGTACATACCGTACGCTGGACCAATATTCCAACCGCTATCTTGCCGGATATGTATCCGACGGAAACGGTGGGTTCACAGAAAGCACGGATATTATCGGTGCACCCCAAGGAAATGAATGGGAAATAAGAACTTATATCAGCTTCAGTCTTTTCTAATTACCTACAAACTATTTAACAAGCGATTTATGAACAAACATATATTAAATACAGCAAAAGGTCTTTTTTTCTCGGCAGCCTTAGTTACTTTGGCTGGATGTGAGAGGGAAATAAGTACAGATGTATTAGCCACAAGCCCCAAAGTGGCCGAAGTCTTCCTTGATGAGTTTGCAGCAGGTGTCGATTTTCAGGCATGGGGTAAAACCACCGCTCTTAGCCAGGACAATGAAACCAAATACAGTGGCACAGCCTCCTTGAAGATAGAAGTGCCTACACCTGATGATTTTCTGGGCAACTGGACAGGTGGAGTATTCTTTACGGAAGCAGGAAGAGACCTGTCCGATTATGATGCTTTGACGTTTTACGTAAAGTCTTCCGCTTCAACAAAAATTGAGGTAGGATTAGGAAGTTATGGTGATAATCCGGAATACACTGCCACTATCGCGGGTGTAACAGCAGACGCCAACTGGAGAAAGGTCATTATCCCAATACCAAACCCCGCCAAGCTTACAGCAGAAAAAGGATTATTCAATTTCTCTGCCGGAACAAACGATACAGGAGGGCAGGCATATACACTTTGGATTGACGAAGTCAAATATGAAAAACTTGGCACTTTAGCACATACGCGAATCAAAGACGTCAACATGGCAGGGTTCCCTACCGGAAATATTGAAATAGATGAACTCACAGCATACGTTAATCTCCCCAATGGTGTAAACCAAGAAATGACTGTTTCCTCTAAATACTTCACCTTCGATTCATCCAATCCGGAAGTAGCAACGGTAGAAGGAAATATAATCTCTTTCCATGGAATGAAAAATCGGGCTGTACTCACTCCAAAGGAAGCTGAAGGAAGCATCACAATCACAGGCGTGTATGATTTTGCTCCAGAACCGGACAAAGATGAAGCAGATGTAATTTCTTTATATTGCGACAATTACACCAACACCCTGTCCTCACCTTTTAACGGATACTGGGCCCCGTATCAAACAACAACAAACGATGAGATAACATTAAGCGAAAATCATCACATCATGCATTATGGTAATTTCAACTTTGTCGGTATCGTACTTGACGAGGATGCAGACACTACAGACAAAACATACGTGCATATAGATATTCTATTACAAGATGATGTAGAAGGCAATCCTCAAATCGACATTTCTGCAGACATCAATGCAAACGGAGATCCAGCTGGAAAAGAGACTGTGAATCTAAAAACAGGAGAATGGGTTTCTGTAGATATCCCCCTTAATGGTTATACCGTTATACATCAGTTGCAACTAGCTATAACCGAAAATACAATAGCATATCAGAACTTACTTGTAGATAATATTTATTTCTATTAAAAAGCGGACTCATGAAACATTATAAAACGATATTGCTCGGCTTTCTGGCATTGTCCTTTGGAAGCTGTGGAAAAGAAGATTCACTTGAAGGCAGCGGCAATCCTGAAAACAACGGATGGGTGCTGGTCTGGTCAGATGAATTCAATACCCCTACAGAAGATAATCGTCCCGACCTTTCAAAATGGACATACGAACTGGGAGCATCGGGATTCGGTAACGGTGAATTGCAGAATTATACGAACAAAGAAAAAAATGCATCATATACCACTTACAATGGTGAAGGATGCCTGAAGATAACAGCCTTGAAAGACGGTGACGGAGCAACCTATTCTTCAGCACGTATCAAGACAGAAGGATTGTTTGAGTTTCAATACGGACGTGCTGAAGCCCGTCTGGTTCTTCCGTATGGTATAGGCCTCTGGCCCGCTTTCTGGATGCTCGGAGCCGATTATACGACCAACGCATGGCCTGCATGTGGCGAGATAGACATCATGGAGAACAAAGGGTATCAGCCCAATATTGTGTCAAGCGCATTGCACATGCCCGGACGTTCAGGAGGTAATCCTGTCACCAGCACTTTCGGATACCCCGACCAACGATTCGATACAGATTTTCATGTGTTTGCGGTAGAATGGGATAAAGAAAAGATTGATTTTATCGTAGACGGTACCCTCTATCACCGGGTGGAAAAAAGCGCAGTGACAGATGGAGAATGGAAATTTGACCATCCTTTCTTCATCATCCTGAATGTAGCTGTAGGAGGAACATTCGGCGGAAATCCAACAGATAACACCTACTTCCCTCAAAACATGTACGTGGATTATGTAAGGGTTTATCAAAAAGAATCGGACATAGACCCGAGTGCGAATTATGGCGACATTCCTTCAGGAGGTTTAGTGAACGAATGGGATTTTAATGGAGAAGATTCTGATAAAGGACTTTTAGAGCCTGATAGGAAATAACTGAAAAACTATAAGTAAAATGAAAACAACAAATATCGTAACTATACAGAAATGCCGTTTAGGTATTGCCGTTGCAGCATGTGTCAGCCTGCTTTCCTGTTCCAACGAAGCTGACCTGCAAAACACAAATGACAACGTGTTGTTCTTTGCATCAGTAGATACCTCCAATAGCAGAGTGACAGAAAGTGCCTGGGATGGCGATGAACTGATTGGAATAAAATCAGGTGAAACGGTCAAGACTTACAAAGTAGCTACAGATGGAACTATGTCCACAGAAGATACTCCATTTCGTTGGGAAGGTACCGCATACGAAATAAAAGCCTGGTCTCCTCTGACAACGGAAACGATAAATTTGACAGACCAGACTACCGACGAAAAATTCTTTGATTGTGATTTACTGGCAAGCTCGGCAAAAGTAGAATCAAAAAGTGTACGACTTGTCTTCAATCATCAGATGACAAGGATGTGGTGGGAACTTCAAATTACCCCGGAGACATCCGGATATACAACAGAAGAGATTAATGGAGCTAAAGTCACCTTCCTGGGATATGGCTCTGTAAAATTTGAAGATGGTGAAGTCAAGCCACAAGGTGATGCAAATCAAGAGATACAAACCTTCTGCTGGAAAGGAGATTATTATTGGGAAGGCCAGGCCATGATGGTGCCGGGCGAAATGTGGGAAAAGCCACTCATCAGGGTGAAAATAGGTAACGATGAATTCGAATACACCCCAAGTAAAACCAATACCAATGATGTGGAAAAGAAAACCGGAATTCTTGTTCCAGGAGCTTGGCAGCGATATTATTTACATGTAAGCAAAAAAAGCTTTAATGTGGATATGGTAACTGTTACATCCGGTTTCGAGCAATGGACAGATGAAGGTTGGGATTCAGATAAAGGACTTGTGGACGCAGAAATGCAATAAACTTTTTTAATCATGAATAAAATAACATCAAATATACGGAACTACAGCTTCGGATTAATTCTTCTAAGCTGTATGGGTGGAATGTCATGTACCCGTGAAGCCGATATAGACATGGCAGATACTGACGGAGTAGTCTTTTCAGCAAACATTGGACAGGCAAGCCGCCGAGGAGATAACAGTTGGACAGGTGGCGAATTGATAGGAATGCAAGTGGGTGAATCGATTAAGACATACCGTATTTCAGATGCGGCAACCGGTGCAATGGTTACCGACGATGAGCCTTATACATGGACATCAGGAGAATATCAGTTGCATGCATGGAGCCCTTACACAGACAAAAGCATCTCTTTGACCGACCAATCTGATGCAGAAAAAATGTTTGCCTGTGATTTGTTGGAATGCAATACAACCGTCAATGCCCAGTCTGTACAACTCACTTTCAAGCATAAAATGACAAGGGTGTGGTATGAGCTGCAACAATTCCCTGGTTACACGGATGAAGAAGCCAATAATGCAGTCATTTCATATTATGGCCATTCAAGTATCAAATATACGGAAGGCATTATAGATAAAGAAGGAGAGCCCAACTCCGAAATTTTGCCTCGTAAAATAGATGACAGACACGGAGAAGCTATTTTAGTACCTGGAGAGATGTGGGACAAACCTTTCATAAAAGTAGTTATCGGTGGAGATACGTATGTATATACCCCCAAGCATACTGTTGCTACTGACGAAGAACGACAGACCGGAGTCTTAAAAGAAGGATACAACCAAAGATATTATTTAAAGGTAAGTAAGAAAGGCATTGAAGTTTCAATGGAATCATCTTCTGTGGGTTGGGATAGCGAAACAATTGCAGATAATGGAATTGTGGATTCAAAATTCAAAATAAATCTCGATGAGGCAGTACAAAATTTAAACCCTACTCTAACCAATATTGATAATAATTTTTTTATATCAGGTCCTACTTTTTCCCTCTCCTATACTGAGAGCAATATCGGTGGTTTGATTTGTGAAGGAATATGTGACATGGTAAGAACCACAAGTGGAACTACTCATACATATACATTTTCCAATATTGCCTCAGACATTCAAATTCGATATATTGATGAGTACGTTGCCGTGGGTGATTATTATTACTCCGATGGCACATGGGGAAGTAAAGCGACAAAACAAGATTGTACCACTTTAGGACAAGTCTTTAAAGTCGGAATGGATGACACCGATGCCATTGAAAATTATAACGGTTTATCAAAAATTCGTGGTTACGTGGTATGTACATCTTCTTCAATACCTAACAATACCTATGCATGGATAAAAACGGCAGATGGAAACCATAAATCGTACTTAAGCCAACTTGAAGGTTTAACAGAAGATGACAGACAAAACAGAAAAAAATATTTAGGGTATCAACTTACCAAAGGTATTGAAACAGCATTAACTCATTTTACAAGTAACACACCAGAAGAAACTCTTGAAACAGAATTTCCACTTTATTACACATTTAAAAGTCTAAATTTAGAAAGCCCAGCTAATAGCTCCGGATGGTACATACCTTCCATAGCACAGTTACAAGATATCAAGTCTTCTGGTATATATAACGGCAGCGACCTATATTGGTCGTCAAATGTGTACACGGAAATTAGCGGAGAAGAAGTTGCCAGAATTTGGGCTTGGGAATATAACATGTCTGATGGCACTGAAAAAGCAGGATGGGCTTCTGATCCGCGAAAACTAATATTAATATTAACATTCTAATGATGAAGTTATGAAACTTAAATATTTATATGGATTAATTTCTCTAGCTGTATTGTTTTCTTCATGCAACCAAGAAGAATTTACAAACGATACAATAGATTATGACACCAAGAACGTCATAAAACTAGGCAGCGTACAATTGGATGATTTTGAAAACAATACATTATCACGTGCAACTTATGAAGGATATGCCACTAAATTTGAATATAATGACAAATTGGGATTAATTTTAATCGACCAAGACGGAAAACAGTTAGCCAACGCTCCTTTCACCTATTCTGCTGCTGGTTGGACAAATGACAATACCACATATTACTCTTCCAAGATTGATAAGATTATTGCCTATTTCCCATATAATGCACAATTGTCTCAAAATGTTGTGACATTAGATGCTGTAAAACAGACCATAGAAATAGCCACCGACCAAAGTAGCTTAGACAAATTTAAGCAAACAGATTTATTGGCATGCGAAATTGAAGATCCATCGCCAGAACTCAACCTACAACTAAAGCATGTATTTTCTTTAATGGAGTTCTCAGCGACTCAACAATTAGAGGTAGAAGGAGAAACCTTTAATTATAATATTGCCATGTCCAATGTCTCATTTTCCATTGGAGAAACAATGTACACTCCTTGTAACCTAAACGGAGGATATGTCTGTATGATAAAAGACAACTCTTCTTTACAGAAAGATGACTTCAGGTATTTTTATACAATTGAGGGAAAATCAAATGTAAAAACCCTAACTACAGATAAAACGATAACAAGTGGCACTAAATACACATTTCCATGCCCAGCCGCAGGAATGGGAGAACCAAATACCCTATCTGCAGGTGATTTCTATTGCACATCAACAAGTGATAAAGTTGTCATTCTTCCAAGTATAGCTGCAACTATTCCTGAAGGATTAACTTGCAAAGGAATCGTATTTCACGTGATGGATAGCAATGACAGTGGCAGTGAATGGGATACTTTTTTGACAAATAATCAATTAGCTGAAGCTAACTTACCTGGATATAACGGAAAACATGGCTTAGCAGTCTCTCTTACAACTGGTAAATCTTTGGGTATAAAAAATGAAAACAAAGCAGATATAGAATCAGCATATACAACTGCTGGTGCAAATGCTGATTTATATCAAAGTAAAGATGCATTGTGTGGATACATTCTTTCTAAAGCATTACTGAACAGCAATACGTTAACAAATATTTTTACCGCATTGGATAATCATAAATCAGAAAATATAGCAAACACTACAGGTTGGTATTGCCCTTCTTATCAAGAATTGGAGAATCTTATGAATGAATTGACCATCATAAATCAACAAATGAACATCGCACAAGGTGAACAAATAACCGCATCACCCACGCTGACTTACAGTGACGCTGGATTTTGGCTGATAAGACCTGATTTAACTGATTACAATGGCGATGTAACTGAAGCAGCCCGCCCAATATGCGCCTTCTAAACTTAAACTATTCACACATTAAGCATCATACAATGAAAAAGAACCTTTTATATGCTATGGCTCTGGCTGCTTCCCTCATGGGATGCAGTCAGCCACAGGACAAAAATACAGAGATAGAAAACAAGGTGGAAACCTTGCTTCATAAAATGACCTTAGAAGAAAAATTAGGTCAGATGAACCAGCTCAGCCCATGGGACTTTGAAGACCTGGCCAAGCGTGTACGCAAAGGAGAAGTAGGTTCTATTCTGAACGTGGTAAATCCGGAAGAAGTAAACAAGATTCAGAAGATTGCTGTAGAGGAGTCACGTTTGGGAATTCCATTGATTGTTTCCCGTGACGTTATTCATGGCTACAAAACCATCTTCCCTATTCCATTGGGACAGGCAGCCACCTTCAATCCTGAAGTCGTAAAGGAAGGAGCTCGTGTGGCAGCTATTGAAGCCTCAGCCGACGGAATCCGCTGGACCTTTGCCCCGATGATTGATGTGGCGCGCGACCCTCGCTGGGGACGTATTGCGGAAAGTTGTGGAGAAGATCCTTACCTGAATGCCGTAATGGGAACGGCCATGATAAAAGGCTATCAGGGAGACTCTCTGAATGACCCTACGGCCATTGCAGCCTGTGCGAAGCACTTCGTTGCATACGGAGCGGCAGAAGGCGGCAGAGATTATAACTCCACCTTCATACCTGAACGTGTGCTGAGAAACGTATATCTTCCCCCTTTCAAGGCGGCAGCAGATGCCGGATGTGCCACTTTCATGACTTCATTCAATGACAATGACGGAGTACCCTCTACAGCCAACAGCTTTGTACTGAAGGATGTGCTTCGCAAGGAATGGAAATACGATGGAATGGTGGTAACCGACTGGAGTTCTACACTTGAAATGGTAAACCACGGCTTTTGTGTGGACGGAAAAGAGGCTGCCGAAAAGTCTGTCAATGCGGGCGTAGATATGGAAATGGTGAGTGAAACATTTATCCAGAACCTCAAACAATCCATAGCCGAGAACAAGGTATCAATAGAGACAATTGACAATGCCGTACGCAACATTCTACGCCTGAAATTCCGTTTAGGTTTGTTCGACAATCCTTATGTAGTAACTCCACAAACTGTAAAATACGCCGAAAAGCATCTGCAAACAGCTAAAACAGCCGCTGAGCAGTCAGTCATACTTTTGAAAAATGAGAACCAGACATTACCGTTTACCGATAAGATAAAAACACTGGCCATCATCGGTCCTATGGCAGATGCGCCCTATGAGCAGATGGGTACCTGGGTATTCGACGGAGAAAAAGAACATACACAAACGCCTTTGACTGTCATCAAAAAAATGTATGGCGACAAGGTTAAGGTACTCTTTGAAAAAGGACTCGAATATAGCCGCGACAAGAACACGGCAGGTATCGCTCGTGCGGTAAGTGCAGCCCGTCAGGCCGATGCTGTGGTGGTATTTGTCGGAGAAGAATCGATTCTTTCCGGTGAAGCACATTCCCTGGCCAATCTGAATCTGCAGGGAGCCCAAAGTCAGCTTATCAAAGAACTGGCTGCCACAGGGAAACCAGTTGTTACGGTAGTAATGGCCGGACGTCAGCTGGTCATTGCTGATGAAGTGAAAGTTTCGGATGCAATGCTCTACAGCTTCCATCCGGGCACAATGGGCGGACCGGCTATAGCTGACATTCTTTTCGGAAAGGTAAACCCAAGTGGAAAAACTCCGGTAACTTTCCCACGCATGAGCGGACAAGTACCTATCTATTATGCACAGCACAAGACAGGCCGTCCTGCCAATCCGACAGAAATGCTGATTGACGAAATTCCCGTAGAAGCAGGACAGACCTCCGTAGGATGTCGCTCTTTCTATCTGGATGCAGGCAATTCACCGCTGTTCCCCTTTGGTTACGGTCTCTCCTACACAACTTTTGAATACAGTAACCTGAGTCTCGCATCAGACAAATTGATCGCACAAGATACTCTATCCATCAGTTTCACCCTAAAAAATACGGGCAAATACGATGGAACGGAAGTGGTTCAACTTTATGTACAGGATAAGGTCGGGTCAGTCACCCGTCCGGTGAAGGAACTCAAACGCTTCCAGCGTGTCACGCTGAAAGCAGGAGAATCTACACAGGTATCATTGAGTCTTCCAGTCTCTGAGCTTGCCTTCTGGGGATATGACATGAATTATACTGTAGAACCAGGTGATTTCAGACTTTGGGTAGGAACCAATAGTGCAGAAGGGTTGACAAAAGACTTCTCTGTGTCTGCGTTATAATCTGCAAATGGTTTCATAGGTTTATCATAAAGCTGAATTAAAGCTCATTATCACGCTGTTTAAACTGCCTTCCAAGTATGTTTAAACAGCGTTTTTATTCTTTTTCTCGTAAAACCTCTTGCCTTACAAGAAATCTGTGTAACTTTAGCCTCTGTTCAAACCTACGCTATGCCATACTATATGAAAATATACCTCATCTTGTTCACTCTACTTTTCGTAGGGACTATTCCCTGCTTTTCTGAACCTCAAATTCAAGATGAGGAGCAGCTCCTTCTTGAATTGGATGCTGCTTTATTAAAATATCCCAAGTATGTACAGCAGAAAAAGGCCCAGATTCTTGAACTTCATAAATATGAAGCATCTACCAGAGACAATGAGCAGAAATACTGGATAAACAAACTGCTTTACGAGGCCTACAACTCTTTTGAAGCAGATTCTGCCCTGATTTATGCACAAAAGAATCTGGAGCTGTCTCAAAAAATGGGAAACAAAGAACGAGAAACCTTATGGAAAATCTATAAGACGTATATGGCTGCCTCCACCGGATTGGTATTAAGTGCATCCAGCGATTTGGCACAGCTACGTCCGTACGCTACCACACCTAACCTGAAAATAGAATATTATGCTCACCAGATATTCTTAGCAGGACATATTCTACAATATGCAGCAGCCCCCATCGATTGGAGTAAGCATGTGCCTCAAAGCGTACGTGAACAAGTAGATTACTATGCCCGGCAAGAGCAATTGTATAGAGATTCTCTTGCTTTATGTTTGCATACCGAAAAAGAACAAATGTCCTTGTGGTACCAAGGTTTGGCATTGTTTAACTCAGATAACCTTTCCTGTATTAAAGATACATTGGAGACAGCAGTCCGCCAGTCACAGATGGACACACGTCACGATGCCATGAATGCCTATATGCTATCTAAAATCTATCAGAAACAGGGAGTCAAGGATAAAGCCAAATATTATCTTGTTTTATCTGCTTTGGCAGATGTAAAATCAGCCAATCAAGATATAGCCTCATTAGAAGAACTGGCACAGATAGAATTTCAGGAAGGAAATATTGAGCGTGCATACCTTTATATTTCCAAGTGTCTGGAGCTTGCCCAGTCATATTGCAACCGAGTCCGTCTGGTGAGTATTTCCAAGACACAGCATGATATATTGACCGCCTATCAAAGTCTCGACAAAGCCCAGAAATCCAAACTAAGGACCTCTGTATTACTATTGGGACTCCTCGCATTGGCACTGATTATTACTATTTTCATATTATGGAAACAGATTGGTAAAATAAACAGTTCGCGTATTCAGATAAACCAGGCGAACAAACAATTGAATGAACAAGCTGCTGAGATGGCAAAAGTACACAACGACCTGGAACATGCCCATCAAAAAGAACAGCAACTAAACACCAGCTTAAAAGAAGCCAACCTAAAATTACAGGCTTCCAACCAGTTGAAGGAAGAATACATTGCTTATGTACTCTCCATTTGCTCCAACTATATCAGCCTGCTCGATGAATTCAGAGGAAAACTCAAATGTAAGCTTAAAGTACACCAGTACGAAGAAGCACTGGCTCTGACCAGCAACCAGGCTATGACGCAAAGTGAACTAAAGGAATTCTACCGTACTTTTGATACCATCTTTCTTCATGTGTATCCTTCTTTCGTGGAAGAATTCAATCAGTTACTTGCCCCGGAGGAACGGATTGTCCTGACAGAAGATGAAAAACTAAATACCACGCTACGTATTTATGCTCTTGTACGATTGGGTATTAGTGAAAGTGTAAAGATTGCGGACTTTTTGCACTGCTCAACTCAGACGGTTTACAACATACGCCTGAAAACACGAAACAGGCTGATTGTTCCTAAGGACGACTTCCTGAAGTTAGTACAGAACATCGGAAAAGAGTGTTAGTACTTCGTAATATAAATAGGAAGAGTTGTTCTTCCCCAGTCTCTTTTATTCATTATCTTTGCACGGACTTTTAATACACGAAAAATGGTAAAAGCGATATTCTTTGATATTGATGGAACATTAGTTTCTTTCCAGACTCACACCGTGCCGGAGTCTACCCGCGAAGCCCTGCGACTTTTGAGAGAAAAAGGTATTAAGGTATTCATTGCCACCGGCCGTCCAAAGACATTGATGATGGATGCCGTGGGTGACCTGGATTTCGACGGTTATGTCACACTGAACGGAGCACATTGCTTCACGGCAAATCATGAGGACATCTACAAGGGCTGCGTACCGCAGGAAGACATTGAACGACTCATTCAGTACCAGCATGACCATCCGGAAATGCCGTTTGTTTTTGTACACGACAATACCTGGTTCCTGACACATGAGGATGAGGCTGTCAGAGAGATTGCCCGTCTGATTCAAATTGACATTCCGGAAATCCGTCCCATAGAAACCGCAAGAGAGAAAGAAATTCTGCAAATTATGGGATATTTCCCCGAAGAAAAAGACGAAGAGATATTCGGAAAGGTACTGACTCATTGTGAACCCATGCGCTGGCATCCGCTCTTTGCCGACATCATTGCACGGGGAAACAGTAAAAGTCACGGTATCGACCAGATGTTGGCTTATTACGGCATTGACCTGAAAGATACCATGGCTTTCGGCGATGGCGGAAACGATATTCCGATGTTGAAACATGTAGGTATGGGAATTGCCATGGGAAACGCGGCTCCTCACATACAAGCTGCAGCCGATTATATCACCACCTCAGTGGATGAAGAGGGTATCATGCAGGCATTGAAGCACTTCCATATCCTGTAACAGTCCAAATTCTCTAACCGTAACCCGTTACATTTCATAGGACAAACTACACAATACCTACAAATAGGTATTTATACATAGTCTAAATTACCCATATTTGGCGATTGCCCCACCCGGACAATCGCCTTAATTTTGCACACTGAAAATTAGTCCTGAACAAAAAATACGAGTTACAGTAAATGAGAAATTTATCTTTTTCGCGAGGAAGCGAAAATTTAAAATGGGGTGTACTTTTTATGTTATTGGGTGCTTGTGTCTTATCTCTTTCTGCACAAGGCCGTTCGTTACTATCTGGGAAAGTTCTTTCTTCGGACAAGAGTGTCATTGACTTCGCCACGGTGTACCTGAAAGGTACGCAATATGGCTGTACAACTAACGAAAAAGGCTTGTATCATCTGAAAGCACCCGCCGGGAAATATATACTGACCGTTTCTGCCATCGGATTTGAGACGGTAGAAAAAGAAGTGGAAATTCTGGCAGACGGACGTAGCAAGCAAAATGTAATCTTGAAGCCTTCAGTCACCGAGCTGGATGAAGTCGTAGTCGTTTCCAACGGAGTCGGACGTATCAAGCGCTCGGCCTTTAATGCCGTGGCTGTAGATACGCGTGAACTGCAGAATTCTACCAAAAACTTGAGTGAAGCGTTACAGAAACTTCCGGGAATGAAACTGCGCGAGTCTGGAGGTGTGGGCTCAGACATGCAGCTGATGCTCGACGGCTTCAGCGGCAAGCATGTAAAAGTATTTATCGACGGGGTGCCACAAGAAGGGGCAGGAACAGCTTTCGACCTGAATAACATTCCGGTCAACTTTGCCGAGCGCATTGAGGTATATAAAGGTGTGGTACCCGTAGGATTCGGTACCGATGCATTAGGTGGAGTTATCAACATTGTAACCAACAAACAGAAGCGCAACTGGTTTCTGGATGCGTCGTACTCATACGGCTCGTTCAACACACATAAATCGTATGTAAACTTCGGGCAGAGTTTCAGAAACGGACTGACATACGAAATCAATGCATATCAGAATTACTCTGACAATAATTACTATATCAACAACTGGGTGGAAGAGTTCAACCACGAAAACAATACGTCTGTCAGCGATGAAAGTAATATACAGCGTGTAAAACGATTCAATGATACATTCCACAACGAAGCGGTCATCGGAAAAATCGGAGTTACCGGGAAAAGCTGGGCCGACCGGCTGATGTTTAATGTGGCCTACTCGCATTTTTACAAAGAAATACAGAATGGAGTGTACCAAGAAATCGTATTCGGCGAGAAACATCGTCATGGCTATTCCATCGTTCCTTCGGTAGAATATCGCAAGCAGAATCTTTTCACCAAAGGACTGGACGTGACGGTTACGGCCAATTACAACCATAACCTGACGACAAACGTGGATACAGCGATGTACAAATACAACTGGCTGGGTGACCGTATCCCCAGATCGACTGCCGGCGAACAGAATCACCAGTTCAGTGAACAAATCAATACAAACTGGAATACCACACTTACTGCGGTATACCGACTGGGCAGAATGCACTCGTTTACGTTTAATAATGTATTCAGTACTTTTCGTCGTACAGGACGAAGTCTGATTGAGAAAAATTCCGTACTGGAAGATTATGATGAACCTACCAAAAGCCGAAAAAACATTGCAGGGTTATCTTATCGCCTGATGCCTTCAGAAAAATGGAATCTGTCGGTCTTCGGCAAGCACTACAATTCTTACAGTGAAGGAACGGTACAGCTGAGCGACAACAATGTAGGAAGTGATACGAGGGTGTCACAAAGTGTCAGCTCTTTCGGATATGGAGCTGCCGGAACCTATTTCTTAGGGAAAGCCATTCAGTTGAAACTCTCTTACGAAAAGGCGCTGCGCATGCCAAGCACCCAGGAACTGTTTGGTGACGGTGACCTTGAAGCGGGGAAAGCTGACTTGAAACCTGAACGTAGTGACAACGTGAACCTGAGTGCCAGCTACAACAAGCAGTTAGGCAAACACGGATTGTATGTGGAAGGGGGAGTGATTTACCGTAATACCCAGGACTACATCAAACGTGACTTGTCGACCGTAGGAGGCACCAGCTACGGAAGTTACACCAATCATGGCCGGGTAGAGACAAAAGGGTTCAATGTGTCTTTGCGATACAGTTACAGCAACTGGTTCAATTTGGGAGGTACGTTCAACAACCTTGACACCCGTGACAAGGAAAAGAAACGGGCTGCAAGCAGCGGACAGAATGCACTGACGTACGGACAGCGCATCCCGAACATTCCTTACCAGTATGCAAACGTAGACATGAATTTCTACTGGCATAACCTGTTTGCAAAAGGGAATACCCTCACATTCGGATGGGATTGTTTCTACCAGCATGACTTCCCGTTGTATTGGGAAAGCTTTGGTGACCCGTCTACTAAAATCCGGGTACCGCAGCAAATCTCCCATAATCTCTCTTTGGGGTACAGCATCCGGAACGGACGTTACAACATTTCATTTGAATGCCGGAACCTCACCGATGAGAAACTGTATGACAACTTTAGTCTGCAAAAAGCCGGACGGGCATTTTATGGAAAGTTCCGGGTGTATTTTGGAAAGTAATAAACCAATAAAAATATAAATACAAGTATATGAATAAAAAGAACTTTATGTTAGGACTGGGCGCTTTCTGCATGGGAGGCCTGTTCATGGGGTGTCAGAACGAAGAAAATGACCCAACCTTCAGCAATCACAACAACTTCAAGGGAAACTACGTCATTCCGGTCACCGCAGGAGGTACTTCCTATCTGCTTACGGCCGAAAGTCTGGACGATGGCAAAATCTCAGTCATTGAAAACGGGAAAGAATTTCAGGACCAGATTTCTTACTGGATTTTTTACGACCAGAATTATTTTTTCGGAATCAAATACAACGACGGCTCACAAGGTACCGGAAGCTGTTACTATCTGGATACCTACAATGTGCCGCAGAAAAAATACAGTTATACATTCAACCGTTTTACTACCTACGGCACATGGGGTGACAATGTGATTACCGTATCTACCGGAGACACCAAGCAGACTGACAGTAAAGGCAATGCAGCACAAGGCTTTTTATTTAACTACCTGAATGCCAAGAACGGTACCACCAGCACCAACCAGCAGGATATTTTGGCCGAGAACTTCTTAGGGAACGGTGAAAAGGTTACCATGGCCGGATTTGTGGAAGCCAACGGAAAGCTCTACACCTCTATCATTCCCATAGGTATGAGTCACTACGGAGTGAATACCTGGCCCGATAAGGTGTTGAGTCAGGATTATGTGGCAACCGGTACCGGCGGCTCAGGAAGCGGTAAGTATACTGCCGGACAGATTCCTTCTACCCAATATCCAGATAATGCTTATATTGCCATTTACAGTGGCAGCAGCTTTGATGAAGAACCGGTTATTGCGACAACAGACAAGATTGGTTTTGCCTGCGGACGCATGCGTTCTCAGTACTATCAGACCATTTGGAGCGACGATGACGGAAACTTGTATGTATTTTCAGGAGGATATGGACGTACGGCTACCCAGCCTGCGGCTGATGCCAACTTAAAGGCAAAGGTACAAGGTACACTTCCTTCTGGTGTCGTGCGCATCCCTGCCGGAAGTACTACCTTCGATGAGTATTATTGCAACCTGGAAACAATGAGCGGTGCGAGTGGCCATCCGTTGTTTCGCTGCTGGCACGTAGGTGGCGATTATTTCCTGCTCAATAATTACGGATGCAGCATTGAAGAAGTAGCCACACTAGGAACCAATGCACCTAAAAATGAACTGGTGATATTCAAAGCCAGTGAAAAGAAGCTGATTCCTATTACAGGATTGCCTGACATGAACCTGATTTCTTCTTTCGGAAATTCCCCTTATTTGGAAAATCAGTATTTTTATATTCCGGTACTGACTACCGAAGAAGGTGCTACTCCCACATTCTATAAAATCAATCCTCAAACAGGAGAAGCTGTAAAAGGACTGGAAGTGGAAGCCGATGAAATTACAACAGTAGGTAAAATTGCATTAACTCAACAATAACATTCGAAAATGAGAAAATTATTCGGGAAAATACACCTCTGGCTTTCTATCCCAGTGGGAATTATTCTTTCCATTATTTGTTTCTCGGGAGCTGCACTGGTATTCGAAAAGGAAATCACCCAGGCGTGCAACCCTCATTTATATAACGTCAGCGTTCCCTTCCGGAACGCTGACGTTCTTCCACCTTCGCAGCTGATTGCACGCATAAAGGAGCAGACAGCTGATTCACTCAAGCTAACTTCACTGCAATATTCGGGAAAAGCCGATGAGGCAGCTACTGTGACTTTCAAAAACGCAAGCAGAAAAAGTCTGAGTGTGAATCCGTACACGGGAGAAGTGAACGGATGGATAGAAGGAAACGCTTTTTTTCAAACCATGCGGAAACTGCATCGCTGGCTGCTGAACCCTCCACCGCAGAAAGGAGCTTCCTCTGTAGGGAAAATGATAGTCGGCATCTCCACCCTGCTGATGGTCGTGATTCTTGTCAGTGGCCTTGTTATCTGGTGGCCCCGAACTCGAAAAGCGTTAAATAACCGGCTGAAGGTTTCCTTCTGCAAAGGATGGCGCCGTTTCTGGTATGACAGTCATGTGGCGTTGGGCTTCTATTCTACCCTCTTCCTGCTGATCATGGCACTTACCGGGCTCACCTGGTCGTTTGGCTGGTATCGTTCGTTTGCTTACGGGCTTTTTGGAGGAAACACCTCAAAGCAGGCCCAAACTCACGGGACTTCTCTCCCACAAAAGGAAAACGATGCACGTGCCAAGAAAGAAGGTAAGAAACAAACCGATTATACGGCTTGGGACAAGGCAATCCAGGAAGTACAGGCAAAATACACCGGCTACACTTCACTCCGTATAGAAGAGAAAAAGATACAAGTTATCCAGGGACAGCAATTACGCCGTACGGATACCCTGAAATTCAATCCGAAGAACGGAGAGATTACAGAAACCACAACCTATGCGGAAGTGCCTCGCGCACAGAAACTGAAAGGCTGGTTCTATGCCTTTCACACTGGAAGCTGGGGAGGTATCTATACAAAGGTACTCTATTTCCTGGCAGCTTTTATCGGAGGCGTACTTCCACTCAGCGGGTATTATTTATGGTTGAAAAAGAAGCAAAGAGCTACAAGGTAAGTTTGGCCAAATAGTCATAATGACTGCCTTCCTTTACCAGCTCTGCTTTGAATCCATATTGAGAAGCATACAGACTCAGGGTGTTGAAATCCACATACAACCAGTCGAATGCTTCTCCTTTTATTTGTTTATATTGCATCTGGAAATCCAGTTGACCGTAATAATCGCCCGCCAAATCAACGACAAAGCTTCCATCTTCCTCCTCAAACAGGTATCTCAAATCACTTGAATCCATTAAGATACAACCACCAGGATTCAACAACAGCTTCATCCGCTGGAAGAAATCACCGAAATTCTCTACCCGACCGATAATTCCCGAACCATTCATCAGCATCAGAATGGTATCAAAACGTTCAACAAAATGCGTGTCGAACAGATTGACCAGACGGGCATCCAGTCCACGTGCCTGCATGACTTCTACCGACAGAGGAGAAATATCAATAGCCACAGACTCTTTTCCCATTTGCTTTAAAGCCAAGGAATGACAGCCGCTACCTGCTCCTACATCTAAAATCTTTCCCTGAGCCATATCCAGTGCGGTTTGTTCCAGCAAGGGCATGTGTTCATATGTACGGAATAATTCACTCACTGGAATTTCATCTTCCTCAAACTGTGAAGAGAAAACTCTTAACTTTCCAGCCTTTCCATTCTTGAAGTAATCGTATATGGCAGCTCCCATCGGATCCTTTTCTGCCTGTAGCCATGTGGTCTTCATGATTCTTTGTCTCTGTAATTAACGTGCACAAAAATACAAAATAAAATTCACAATGGTTATTTATTCATTATATTCATGCATTTTTCAGAATAAACACACAAAAAAAATAAGAATTTATGCATGATATTCAAAATATATCCGTATTTTTGCAGCCGTAAAAGAATAATTATACAATGAAGAACAAGAATAGCAGACTTGATTCAATCAAAATGATTATCTCCAGCAAGGAGATTGGAAGTCAGGACGAACTCTTGCAGGAGTTGACAAAAGAAGGATTCCAATTGACACAAGCCACCCTGTCGCGCGACTTGAAGCAACTGAAGGTAGCCAAAGCTGCCAGCATGAACGGGAACTATGTATATGTACTACCCAACAATACCATGTACAAGCGCATGACAGAACCGCAAAAGGCCAGCGAAATGCTGCGTCACAACGGCTTCATCTCCATTGAATTCTCCCACAACATCGCTGTCATCAAGACTCGCCCGGGATATGCCAGCAGCCTGGCATACGACATTGACATGCACAATTTCCATGAAATCATCGGTACCATTGCCGGCGATGACACCATCATGCTGGTGATTCGCGAAAATTGCACGCGAACAGAAGTCAAGCATGCACTTGCCAACATTATCCCGAATATAAACCAACTCTAACTGATAAGAACAAAAAATGGAACCTACTAAACAAATTGATGTAATGGTAGCCGACGCCTCACACGAGGTTTATGTTGACACAATATTGGACACGATTAGAGAAGCAGCCAAAGTTCGCGGTACGGGTATTGCCGAACGTACACACGAATACGTAGCTACCAAGATGAAAGAAGGAAAAGCCATCATCGCACTGTGCGGAGATGATTTTGCCGGATTTACTTACATCGAATCATGGGGAAACAAGCAGTACGTAGCTACTTCCGGACTGATTGTCCATCCAAAATACAGAGGATGCGGACTGGCTAAGCGTATCAAGCATGCCTCTTTTACTTTGGCTCGTCTGCGATGGCCGAAAGCCAAAATCTTCAGTCTGACTTCAGGAGCTGCGGTCATGAAAATGAATACAGAGCTGGGATACGTACCTGTCACTTTCAACGAGTTGACCGACGATGACTCATTCTGGAAAGGATGTGAAGGATGTATCAACCACGAAATCCTGATGGCGAAAAACCGTAAATTCTGTATCTGCACAGCCATGCTTTACGATCCGGCTTTGCACACAGACGATAAAATAAACAATTTCTAAATACAAAAATAATCTCAAGCGAGGTTTTCTCCTGAACTTATGCAGGCGAAAAGCTTCACGATATAAAGATAAGCACCATGGAAGAAAAGAAAAAAGTTGTCGTTGCTTTCAGCGGCGGATTGGACACTTCCTTTACCGTAATGTATCTGGCAAAGGAAAAAGGATATGAAGTATATGCAGCATGTGCCAATACCGGTGGTTTCAGCCCGGAACAGTTAAAAAAGAACGAAGAAAATGCGTATAAACTGGGAGCTGTGAAATATGTGACTCTTGACGTAACACAGGAATACTACGAAAAGAGCCTGAAATACATGGTATTCGGGAACGTACTGCGCAACGGTACTTACCCTATTTCTGTAAGTTCTGAACGTATCTTCCAGGCATTGGCCATTGCCCGTTATGCCAACGAAATCGGAGCTCATGCCATTGCTCACGGTTCTACTGGTGCCGGCAACGACCAGGTGCGTTTTGACATGACTTTCCTGGTAATGGCTCCGGGAGTGGAAATCATTACCCTGACACGTGACATGGCGTTGAGCCGTGAATATGAAATCAATTACCTGAAGGAAAATGGTTTTGAAGCAGATTTCACTAAACTGAAATACTCATACAACGTAGGTATCTGGGGAACTTCTATCTGCGGTGGTGAAATTCTGGATTCTGCACAAGGATTGCCGGAAAGTGCTTACCTGAAACAGGTAACCAAAACAGGCAGCGAACAACTGAAACTGGAATTCAAGAAAGGTGAGTTGTATGCCGTAAACGGTGAAGTGTTCGACGATAAGATTAAAGCCATCCAGAAAGTAGAAGAGATTGGTGCAGCCTACGGTATCGGTCGTGATATGCATGTGGGTGATACGATTATCGGTATCAAAGGCCGTGTAGGATTCGAAGCTGCTGCTCCGATGCTGATTATCGGCGCTCACCGCTTCCTGGAAAAATACACCCTGAGTAAATGGCAGCAATACTGGAAAGACCAGGTAGCCAACTGGTACGGCATGTTCCTTCACGAAAGCCAGTACCTGGAACCGGTAATGCGCGACATCGAAGCCATGCTGACCGAATCACAGCGTAACGTCAATGGAACTGCTATTCTGGAACTTCGCCCGTACGGATTCTCTACTGTAGGAGTAGAATCAAAAGATGACCTCGTGAAGAACAAGTTCGGCGAATACGGAGAAATGCAGAAAGGATGGACTGCAGAAGACGCTAAAGGCTTCATCAAGGTGTTGTCAACTCCGCTTCGTGCCTATTATGCAAACCATAAAGACGAAGCTGACGTATGATAAAAGCAGGAATTATAGGAGGCGCAGGATATACGGCAGGCGAACTGATTCGCCTGCTGCTTAATCATCCGGATGTAGAGATTGCATTTATCAACAGCTCCAGCAATGCGGGCAACAAGATTACTGATGTACACGAAGGCTTGTATGGAGAAACCGATTTAGTGTTTACAGATGAGCTTCCACTCGATACCATCGATGTATTGTTCTTCTGTACGGCTCACGGTGATACAAAAAAATTCATGGAGAGTCATAATGTACCGGAAGACTTGAAAATCATTGACCTGTCCATGGACTACCGAATCAAATCGGACGACCATGACTTTGTATATGGTCTGCCAGAACTGAATCGCCGCACTATCTGCCAAAGCAAACACGTGGCTAACCCGGGATGCTTTGCTACATGCATTCAGCTCGGACTTCTGCCATTGGCCAAGCATTTGCTGTTGAACGATGACGTAATGGTAAACGCCATTACCGGAAGTACCGGAGCAGGTGTAAAACCAGGTGCTACGAGTCATTTCAGCTGGCGTAACAACAACCTCAGCATCTACAAACCGTTCTCACACCAGCATGTGCCAGAAATCAAACAGTCACTGAAACAGCTGCAAAACAGTTTCCATTCAGAAATCGATTTCATTCCTTACCGAGGTGACTTTGCCCGTGGTATTTTTGCCACTATCGTAGTAAAGACCAAGGTAGAGCTGGAAGAGATTGTAAAAATGTACGAAGAGTACTATGCAGAAGATTCTTTCACCCACATCGTGGACAAGAATATCGACCTGAAGCAGGTAGTCAACACCAACAAATGCTTGATTCACCTGGAAAAGCATGGCGACAAGCTACTCATCATTTCTTGCATTGACAACCTGCTGAAAGGAGCCAGCGGTCAGGCTGTACACAATATGAACCTGATGTTCAATCTGGAAGAAACAGTAGGACTGAAACTGAAACCGAGCGCATTCTAATTAATGAAAAATGAAGAACGAAGAATGAAGAATTCACGCCAGAGAGAAGATTCATTGTTACATACTAAAAGCTATGATTTTGCATTACGTATCGTAGGCATGAACAAATATCTCAGAGAGCAAAAAGGAGAATTCGTGTTAAGCAAACAAATTCTTCGTTCTGGAACAGCCATCGGAGCATTAATACGCGAATCGGAATTTGCACAAAGCCAAGCCGACTTTGTCAATAAATTAAGTGTGGCATTAAAGGAAGCAAACGAAACGGATTACTGGCTCAATTTACTTCACGACTCGTACTATTTAAATGAAGTGTCCTTTATCAGTATGGAGAACGATTGCGGTGAACTTATAGCCTTACTTGTATCTTCCATCAGGACTGTAAAAAACAAATTAATGAAGAAAAGTGAAGAATAAGAAGCGAAAAGACTTCAGCTCCAATTCTTCATTCTTCATTCTTAATTCTTAATTAATATGAAGTTATTCGACGTATATCCTTTGTTCGATGTAAACATCGTAAAAGGAAAAGGCTGCCACGTATGGGACGACAAAGGTCAGGAATACCTTGACCTCTATGGAGGACATGCCGTTATCTCCATCGGTCACGCACATCCTCACTATGTGGAAACCATCAGCAAACAAGTAGCTACATTGGGATTCTATTCCAACTCTGTAATCAACAAGTTACAGCAGGAAGTAGCCGACCGTCTGGGAGCCATCAGCGGTTATGATGACTATCAGCTTTTCTTAATCAACTCTGGAGCAGAAGCCAACGAAAATGCATTGAAACTGGCATCTTTCTATAACGGACGTACACGTGTGATTTCTTTCGCAAAAGCTTTCCACGGACGTACTTCACTGGCAGTAGAAGTAACCAACAATCCGAAAATCATTGCTCCGATCAATGACAACGGACACGTGACATACCTGCCGCTGAACGACACAGAAGCACTGAAAGCCGAACTGGCCAAAGGCGATGTATGTGCAGTCATCATTGAAGGCATCCAGGGCGTAGGAGGAATTCAGCTCCCTACTACTGAGTTCATGAAAGCCATTCGCCAGGCGTGTGACGAAACCAATACCGTCATGATTCTGGATGAAATCCAGTCGGGTTATGGACGAAGCGGTAAATTCTTTGCTCACCAGTACAATGACGTACGCCCTGACATGATTACTGTAGCTAAAGGCATTGGCAACGGATTCCCGATGGCCGGTGTACTGATTAGTCCAAAATTCACCCCAGTATATGGCCAGTTAGGAACAACTTTCGGTGGAAATCATCTGGCATGTGCAGCAGCTATCGCCGTACTTGATGTAATGAAAGCAGAAAATCTGGTTGAAAATGCGGCCAAAGTAGGTACTCACCTATTGGAAGAATTGAAAGGCTTCAAAGGAATCAAAGAAGTACGCGGTCGCGGCTTGATGATTGGAATGGAATTTGAAGAACCCATCAAGGAACTCCGTCAGAAATTACTTTTCGAAGAAAAAGTATTTACTGGTGTCAGCGGTACCAACGTCATCCGTTTACTTCCGCCGCTCTGCCTGAGCATGAACGAAGCAGATGAATTCTTGACTCGCTTACATAGGCTTATCAAATAATAAAAACGTATCACGTTTTTACATTCACGCCTTGATGCATTTCTACATCAAGGCGTTTTTTTATTATCCTTTCTTATTACCCATAAGTTTTCTTTATTAAAGGAGATTCTATTTTTCCAGTTCAGGAGAAACGTTCCAGAATCTCCATACACATACGGCCGTTATGATAAGGGCATTTCCAGAAACCAGCCTTATCATCCTTCATATTGATGGTACCATCCGCATACAAACTCCAATACCATTCACCATGCACCTTATCCACTAACTTCGTTTGAATGAAGTTCCAGCATCGCAATGAGATTTGCAATGCTTCTTCATCGCCAAAATGCTGAAAGAGATTCACATGTCCTACCACATTTTCAGCCTGAACCCACCAATGCAGCTCACGGTCAATTTTTCCTTTGCTGACAAAGTTCTCGTAAATCATACTGCCATCTGGATTCAGGCCTTCATCTGCCGCCTCAGCAATTTTCACAATAACCGGTTCCACCTTTTTCAACAAATCCAGATCACCTACCACCAGTGCCGCCTCATGTATCAGCCACGAAGCTTCAATATCATGCCCGTAAGATACTATCTGATACTTATTGGTCCAGTCATCTTCAAAGAACAAATTCAGGTGATACGTTTTGGCATCCAATATCTTCTCTAAAAACAAATTGACCAGATTGACAATCTGCTTCTTCAGGCGTTCATCTTTCCATACACGATAAAGATTTGTATAAGGCTCCAGAATATGCAAATGTGTATTCATTGTCTTCTTCTCATTCTCGTCCTTATCGCTCAAGCGCATATCTTCTATCGGATGCCAGTCGCGCGTCAAAGCTTCCAGATAGCCATTCTTTTCTGCATCAAAACTATATTTTTCAATTACCTCAAACAACCGGCAAGCATAATCCAAAGCTTCTGCATCTCCCGTCGCACGTGCATACTCACTCAACCCGTAAATGGCAAAGCCAATGGCATAAATCTGCTTCTTGGTATCAAGTGGATTCCCTTCACAATCCAGTTCCCAATAAATACCTCCAAACTCTGTGTCATAGAAATAATCAATCAAATAACGTTTGGCACGTGTCGCCGTTTCCAGATACTCCTCTTTATGAAGCAGACGGTACGCAGCCGAGAAAGTCCACAAGATACGTGCATTTAGGATGGCTCCCTTCGATGCAGATGCCTCCAATACATCCTTTCCTGTAATACGACCGTAAAATCCACCATGTTCACAGTCAGTCATCTTTTGCATCCAAAACGGAAGTATATTCTGTTCCAGTTCTGCCTTCACCTCCGCACAGAGCTGATTTATCTTCTCATTCTTCATCTTTTGATTCTCTCTTTAAGTTTAACTGTTCCATTATACCCTTCATCTTCTGTTCTCCCAGCGGATAGAAGACAATAAAGACTATCGAAATAAATGCAGCTGCTGCCGGAAGTAAGCTTAGAAACATTTTAATGCCATGGATGGTTTCTTCGCTCTGTACTGCATTAGCCTGAAAGCCAAAGAAAGACAACAGCCATCCGGTCACCGCAGTACCAATGGCCCATCCAAACTTCTGGCTCATGGATGAAGCACTAAATATCAATCCCGTAGCACGGTTTCCCGTTTTCAATTCTGAAAAATCGGCACAATCGGCATACATTGACCAGAGCAACGGGAAGATACTACCGGCACATACACTTATCAAGCACTGAAATACAAAAATCAATGTCAAGTCATCCTTGTCAAACCAGAAAAATATCACACTTAATACCGAAGCAACCAGCATGGAAAGTGCAAAAGTCTTTTTCTTTCCAATCTTATTACTCATAGGAGCTGCCAGGACTACACCTACAATATTCGCAATCTGCCCCACAGAAAGATACAAACCGCTCAACACGAAGGATACCCCCATCAGTGAAACAGTACGATATTCATCTTCTACAATAAAATACTTGAAGTAATACACCGCTGCTCCGTCACGAATAGAATTAAATACCAATGTAGCCACTCCAGCTCCAAACAAAATCCACCAAGGCTTATTATGAAACAAATCCCTAATATCCTCCTTCAAAGAAGTTTTCTTCTCATTAATCGGCTTTACTCGTTCTCTTGTCCAGGCAAAGCAACCTAAAAACAGCAGGGCACACATCACTCCAATCACCACCACGGCCATGAACCAGCCAAACTGCTGATCACTCAACTCCTTGCTATGCCCACTAAACCAATTCACCATCGGCATGAACAACAACAGAGCAATAAAACTACCCAAGTAAGCAAACATCATACGATAGGTAGACAACGTATTCCGCTCCGATGGGTTAGGACTCATCACTCCCAATAATGAAGCATAAGGTACGTTAATGCCAGAATATACCATCATCATCAACGAATAAGTGATATACGCATACACCAGTTTCCCTGCATCACCGAAAGGAGGTGTATAAAAAGTAAGTACTCCTATCAAGCCAAACGGAACTGCAAGATATAGCAGATACGGACGGAACTTCCCCCATCGACTAGAAGTACGGTCAGCAATTACCCCCACAATCGGGTCGAATACTGAATCCCAGATACGTGTCACCAAAAACATGGTACCCACCATTGCCGCCGGTAGTCCAAATACATCCGTATAGAATATCATCAAATAGGCTCCAAACAATTTCCAGAACATGGAGGAAGCCATATCCCCAAATCCGTAGCCAATCTTTTCCGTGAGTTTTATCATAGCAGTACTTACTTTTTTATTATTTCATCAATTTCAGGTTCTTATCAATCAATTGTTTTAGTGTTTCTACCGAAGCTGTAGTAGTCAAGCCATCCTGTGGCGTATTCATACAATAATCCACCAACTTATCAATTGTAGAAACGGCCACATGCATACGTGTATCGGAAGAGGCATAATAAATGAACACCTTTCCATCTTCATCTGCAATCCAGCCATTGGTAAACAGCACATTCGATACATCCCCAATACGTTCTTCCCCTTCCGGAGCCATGAAATAACCACCCGGAGCAGCAATCAACTTACTGGGGTCTTCCAATGAAGTCATATACATGTAAAGCACATAGCGCAAGCCAGCTGCACAACCACGCACACCGTGTGCCAGATGCAGCCATCCTTTGGGAGTCTTGATAGGATGAGGACCTTCACCGTTCTTCACTTCTTTGATCGTATGATAATAGCGGCAGTCAATAATCTTTTCTTCAGTCACTTCCGCATGCGTAATATCGTCTACCAAAGCCCAACCGATACCTCCACCGCTTCCGGCATCAATGAATCCATCTTGCGGACGAGTATAAAAAGCATATTTACCATTCACAAACTCCGGATGCAACACGACATTACGCTGCTGGCTCTTCGACTTCAAGTCCGGCAGACGTTCCCAGGTTTTCAAGTCTTTTGTACGGGCAATAGCTGCCGTAGCTGTAGCAGAAGACAAATCACCGGCGGGTGCATTGTCGTCATGACGTTCTGCACAGAAGATACCATAAATCCAGCCGTCTTCATGTGCTGTCAGACGCATATCATAAATATTTGTAGCCGGAATCACATCATCAGGCATGGTAATAGGATAATCCCAAAAACGGAAATTATCTACCCCATTCGGGCTTTCAGCCACCGCAAAGAACGATTTACGATCGGCACCTTCCACACGTACTACCAATAAATACTTTCCATTCCACTTGATAGCTCCTGAATTCATGGTTGCATTCATTCCGATACGCTCCATCAAGTAGGGATTGGTTTTCTCATCCAAGTCATAACGCCAGAAAATCGGCGTATGAGCTGCGGTTACTACCGGATATTTATAACGAGTGTACACACCGTTATTATTCTCAACTGGAATGTTCTCTCTTGTAATTAATGCTTCATAATCTGCAAATAGTTGCTTTTTCCGTACATCAAATGAATTCATAGCTTAATTATTAATAGAAATTGTCCGTAAAAACTTCATATTCTCAACAGGAGTATCACGGGGGATTTCACATCCTCCCATCATAATCCAATTCTCACGAGGCAAACTAGCCTTTATTTCTTCATATTTATTTTTTATATCATCCTTACTTCCACTCATTATTACGCCTACAGGGTCTAAATTTCCACACAAAACTACATCTTTCCCCATTTCTTTATAAGCTTCTGCCATATCAACCATCCAATCAATATCTAAAATATCAAGGTTTGTTTTCTTTAAAGATGGAAGCAGATGTGTTATATTTCCACATATATGAAGTTTCACAATAGCCCCATGCTCATGAATAAAATTGAATAACTCAATATGCAATGGCAAGCAGAACTCATCATACATATCTTTTGATATTTGAGAACATATAGCATCACCAACACCAATTATATTAGAACCAGCCTCTATTTGAGCCAATGCAAAATTTTTTGCAACAACAAGCGTTTTTTGCAACAAAGCTTTAACCATATCTGGCTCCATAATCATATTCATCAATATTTCTGAAACGCCACATAAATCTGCAGCTTCAGCTAATGGCCCCTCCACCCAACCAATAATAGGAAAAGGCTCACCCAATCTTTCACGAAATAGCTCAACCCCCTTAATTCTATCCAATGTACGTTCACAAGTATATACATCTGGGATCTGGAGGTGTTCAACGTCTTCCATTGAATGAATTAATTTCTCACATTTAGGCGAATTATCTCCATCAAAAAAAACTTTAGCACCAAAAGCCGAAGCTTCCCGGCAAGGATCTGAAATAACACTCACCGCATCATGATCATACATCTCGAGCAACTTAAGATTTGATTGTACCAAGACCTGATGATCCAACATAAAATCGGCATACGTTTTTCCAAATAAAGCTGCAGCATGCATCATTAATATAGGATGAAAATAAATGCGACCATCTCCAGTTTTGGGAGTCTCTAGCATTTTATGCGTTTTTATTAATTTTGCATTCATAGATTTATGAATTTAAATTATTTCTATAGTAATTTTGTTTTCACACTCATACCAAATAATTTGATTATAAAAGAAGGAACTGACTTTCTATTATGTATCATAATCTTCTTTTATTCCTAAAACAAGTAGGCATTTTACAAATACTGCAACCATAAGGCCGCTTCTTAATACCAACTCCAATTGCAACAACCCCACTCACAGATTTAATTGGAAGCATCAAACAAGAATCTGTAAGACGAATTCCCGTAATATTTTCAGGGAAAAAGCCAAACAATTTCTGTTGTTCTACTAATGCCCAATCACAATACCCCGGACTATAATTATTACTAATAAGCCATCCTTCTTCTTCAGCCAAATCCTTTAATTCGCCCATTAACCAACTAACCACAGCCTCGGCAATCACGGAACCAATCATATCTGCAACAAAAATCTTCAATTCATCATCCCCACTTTTCAAGTGCCTACAATAATTATCAAAACCACTACCAATTGTTGCTGTAAAAAAGACATACGACGAAGCCCCATTTAAAGCATGAGTAATAATTCGACCAGTCATAAACTCTACTTTATCTATAATAAGTTTTTCCCGCCCATCAGTATGTCCTTCTTTTAAAATATAACTGCAATGCAATGATAATAACGGTTTTATCTCCTCTAATGTTTCTCTTATAAGTTTTACAACTTCTAAAGAAGGAATACAATCACCATATCCCATCAACAGATACACTTCTTTTATATCCCATGATAAATCCTCAAAACTTATATCAAAAGAGCCAACATCTTTCATTCTGTACAATTATCTTAATCTATTAAATTCATCAATAGCGGCATAAAAAGCTTCTATATTTTGAAGTGAAACAGAAGGAGGAACATCACAACCTGTAGATATTATAAAATTAGGAAATTCAGAAGTCCGTTCAAGCAAATCACGTGTAGCCTTTTTCACATCATCCGAGGTCCCACTTTTAAACAAAGACACAGGATCTAAATTTCCCATTACAAGTACATCTTTAGGACATTCCTTCAAAGTATCCACCATATCTACACTATTACCAAAATGAAGTCCTGAAGCCTCTGTTGAAATCATAGCTGGTGTACAATGTCCTGTATTACCACAGTTGTGAAGAACAATCATAAAATTATCATCCTGAAGTCTTTTTACTATCTGCCTAACATAAAATGAAGAAAATTCCTCACAACCTTCATTTGACAGCAAACCAGCCGCAGGCTCTGCCAGCACTACCCCACTAACCCCTTGCTGTTTTAAAGCCGAGCAATAATTTATAAGAAAGTCCGTACATTTTTGTAATAGAACTTTAGCTCCTTCCGGCTCACAATAGCATGCCATCATAAATTCTGACATATCATACAAACGACCTGCCAATGAAAAAGGACCAATCATCCCTCCCCAAATTGGTTTATCTTTTATATGTTCTACAGCCAATTGATTTGCCAGCAAGTACTGAGGGAGTCGACCTTTCCCCAAGTCTGGAATTTCTAAACGTTCTACCGCCTGCATATCAGGCAACAATCTTCCAATAACAGTAGGAATATCATTTTTATAAAATTCTACAGAGGCTCCAAAAGCTTCAGCCTCTACCGTTAAATCCATAATCACAGTGCAAACAGATGAAGGATAACGATCGCTTAAAGCTTTAATGGCCTCAAAATGCACTTTACCATCAGTAACAGCATCATATACATTTTTTCCTATTATCTCAATTCCTGGATGAGTCATAATAGGTACCGCCATTCTTTTTGAGCTCTGAAATACTTTTTCCTTCCACATATCAAGCTGCCCCCATCAGTTCCTTAGCTTTTATTACCGCCGAGTTTGCACTATCACTATATCCATCAGCCCCAATTTCTATAGCAAAATGCTCATTAACCGGAGCTCCACCAACCATTATAATTACTTTATCACGAAGCCCTTCAGACTTGAAAGCTTCAATAATCGTTTTCATATATGGCATTGTGGTAGTCAACAATGCACTAAGCCCGACAATAGTAGCATGATGATCTTTTACTGCTTGTATAAATTTAGCAGCATCCACATCTACTCCTAAATCAACGACCTGAAATCCACATCCTTCAAACATTGACCCTACCAAATTTTTCCCAATGTCATGTAAATCACCTTTAACCGTACCAATAACTATTGTTCCGATAGAAGAATGGGCATCCTCACCTTTTAACAAAGGCTGCAATAAAGAAAGAGATGATTTCATAGCACGACCAGCCATCAATAACTCTGGGACAAAAGCCTTATGCACTTCAAAACGGCGTCCAATTTCCTCCATTGCTTTAATCAGATAATTATCAATTATTTCTTTAGGGGAAATTTTTTCATCAATTGCTTCTTTTGTTAATTCCATTGCCTGTATGTGCTTTCCAGCCAATACTGCTTCATAAAGTAAATTCAAGTTTATCATAATCTTTTGATAAAAAGGTTCTCTTCATATATGCAAAGTTAGAGGAATTCACTACTATTCTATAATACTATTTTATCATTAATCAATACAATATTTTCACCCCCTATATATCACTTTAAAAGTATTGTCAGAAAGCTCTCAAAAAAGGATAAAGAAGTTTTCTATTTACAGCGATCTAACACAATCACAACCACTTACAATTAAAAAAGCCTTCATTTTCACGAAATGGTTTAGACATCGTAAAAATAAAGGCTTCTCACAAATGATTCCCTATATAAATAAAAACGATTTCACTATTTCTTATTTATATCATTAAGAAATAAAGTCCGCTCATTTGCATAGAACTTCATAAAATCATCAGCAGAAACTTGTCCAGGATATGGAGCATAATAATGATTGACCTTTTCACGAGCATTGCGCCATACCAGAACATACGATACAGGATATTTTTCTATTATAGGTAGCAAAGTCTGAGTCCACCAAATTGAATCAGGAACAGCTTCATAACCTGTTTCTGTAACAGCAATCGGTTTTCCATGCTCTCTACCCAGCTTTGTCAAATATGTAAGTGTTTTATTCATAACTTCCCGATAGGCTTCCACATCAGTACCTAACTGATAGTAATCAAATCCCAACAAATCAACAAAGTCATCTCCCGGATAACGTTCCATATATTCTTCACTAGAACATCCTCCCCCAGGAGAATAAGCATACAATACATTATCTACCCCCTTTTCGATAAAACGATCATAAGTCATTCTCCACAATTGCTTATAATCATCTACAGAACATAAATCTTTTCCCCACCAGAACCAACTTCCAGTGTGTTCGTGCCAAGGACGAAAAATAACAGGCACTTTTACACCTTCGGCAGTAACTAAAGAATTGATAAAATCTGTAACTTTATCTAATCCAGTTATAAATTTTTGATGGTTTTTCCCTCCGGGAAGAATAGATTTGACCACAGTAGTATCTTTCACGTCCCAAGCGTCTCCACCAGTTAAAGGATTACGGGCATGCCAACTTAATGTCACCACACCTCCTTTGCTGTATTGATTTATTATCTCTTGTTTCATTTTATCAAAAGAAACTTTATCCAAATTGGATAAGTTCCCGACCTCCACTTCTCCTAAATCAAATCCTACAACAGCTGGATAATCTCCACAAACACGCTTTACATCAGACTCTCCTTCTTTATTCTCCCAGCCAATTCCGTACACAGTCGCATCCTGATGACCAAACAGAAATCCATCAGACGGAGTCTTTTCTAAAATAGAATAAACTTGTGATGTCTCTGCTGTGAGGGGTCTTAAAGTATTATCATTTCCAGAAGAACTACATGCTGTCAATACAGATGTAGCTAAAATTGCCATAATATAACTTTTCTTTTTCATAAATATTATTCACCCAAAATTTGTTTTTCAACTAACGAACAATTACGAGTACGTACAGCTCCAATATTAGGATTAGAAGGAGCTGAGTTTGCTATAACATTTGTTAAATATAATCCTACAACATCCACTGCATCTACAGCATAAGTATGATATGAACAATCTGCATTTTCCCATCCCATACGTCCTTGAGAGAAAAATACATTTTTAGCATTCTCTATATAAAAAACAGGAATATCTGCTTTATATAAGTTACGCTTTACATGAGAAGTAACTCTTAAATCGTAATTTCCTCCTGCAATATTCTCCAATCTACTTTTTCTTACAATAAATTCAAAATTAGAAAAATAAATTCCCTCCAATTGGGTTTGTTTATCAGCAACCATTACAACCGAGTTTTCTCCTATACATGTGATGTTATTAAAAAATAAATTACGGATTTTTCCCAATTTAGGCTTTTCAGGAGTCAACATCATTGCTGAAACTTTTATCGGCTCTCCTTGTCCCCACCAATCACCAGTATGTAATCTGGTTTCAATACGGATATTATTAAAAGAAACATTTTCCAAAGAACAAGAATCACTAACTGAGATATTAATTCCACGATTTGAATCAAAAATTACAATATTATCAAATTGATAATTAGACATAGGATTCTGATCATGTCCCCCAATACGAATTCCACTAGAACGAGACTGTAAAATACAATTAGAGACACATATATTGCGAGAAGGTTTTAATATATTTTTAAATCCTGGGTCTCCATAATGCCAACCATATCCACCCAATACTATAGCATCATCTCCTGCATATATATGACAATCTGATACAGTTACATCACTAGATGAAATTATATCAATGCCATCACTATTGGGAATCATTAAATCATTATCTATATACAAACCTTGAATCTTAACTCGCTCACAATGTACAATTACAAAGCACCAATAAGGTGAATCAATACATTTAAAATCTTTTAAAGTTATATCAGAGCATTCACTAAAAACAATCATCTGATGATACCTATCTTTAGGTTCCCATGGGCCATCTCCCTGCTTCCCTTCTACTTTACGAAAATCAAGACCTTGACGAGTATACATCTTATCATATTCACCAACAGCCTTTTCTTTTCCAACGTTCATAAAAGATAAACCATCCCCATCAATACAACCATTACCTAGTATCGAAACATTATTAGAATTCTCTGTATAAAAGATACCGGCAAGCTCTGTATTATGTCTCTGATATTGAGTTAAATCTGTAGTTGCTTTTAATATACTTCCTGTTTCTAAATAGAATTCGACATTTGAAAATAAATTCAATGTACCAACCAAATAGATACCCGTGGGTAAGTAAACTCGCCCTCCCCCTGATTTGTAACAAGCATCAATTGCTTTTTGAATAGCTTGAGTTGTTAATCTTGAACCATCATTACAAGCTCCATAATCCAAGACATTAAAAACAGACGCAAAGCTATAATTCAAGCCGATACAACACAATAGAACAAATAATAATTTCTTCATAACACTAATTACATTTATTAATATCCCATTAAAATTGGGACTAGTCAAAAAATTAAATAAATCTAGCCCTTAAAATCTTTTCAACTCTTGAAATCTTAAATTTTAGTTTTAGTACAGAATTCTCCCAAATAGATTTTATAATCAAAATCTATAAAACTCCATAAATATTCCAACCAGATCTCACGGCACATTGAAAGATAGTTAATAAGAAAAATGATAACAACGATATAGATTTGTATTCTACTTTTTTAAGAATCTCCTAAAACAATTCTATATGACAGAGATTCATATAAAATGCCCAATCTAGCTATCAACCTTAACGTGACCTTTAGTCCAACAAAAGTTACCTACTCAAACACCTCAAAATATAAGTTAGTAATTCTAAAATCAAATTCAAGATTTAAATTCCAATTCATTCTACATAAAAACTACAACTAATTAATAAAACGTTAAAAATTACAGAATAAGAAATTTCCTCACATTAAACCATTCATTTCTTAAATATATACTCTAACTCTCCATTTTTATTTATATCTTCTATTGGCCCAGGAGTAAAGTATTTCCTTTTACATCCATTTATATCTATATCAAATATTATTTTATTACCATGAAAATCCTCATAGGGAAGTCCTGTTGTAGTATTTCTGCCTAAAACATCTGTAGTAATCTGATTAGCTTTAACATCCTTAGGCAAGAAATATTTTATAGTAATCTTTTTATCATCCTCAATGAATGAATAATTAGGTACATTTTCCGTAAACATTATAGGAGAAGTTTCATTATTATATGGCTCAGCATATCTGAAATATACATTATTAGCTACGTACATTTGATAATGCGTTTGATTATAAATTGACAGACCAAAATTTACATTTTCAGTAATATTCTCTTTAGAGTATGTTGATAAAAACAAATTATTATAATATCTACAATCGCCTCCTGGTACAATAGAGACACCAGCTACAGACGTAGAATGAGGTCTGTGATAAGGCGTATATCTCTCGTGAACAGTAGCTCTCCGTATTTTACCAGCAAACATATTATGTATATAAGCACCTCCTTGTGATTGATCATAAAGACTAACAGGAGAGCATAATATATTATTATCAATAACAAAAGGACCATGATTAACTTCTACCCAAATATCCTCAGAATCGTTGTCGTAAAATAAATTATTTGAGACTCTTGTACCTTGAGACATCCAATCCAGCCATAAACCTCTAGGGGTATTATGTATCCTATTGTTTAGTATCCTAGTATCAATTGCACCATGAAACTTAATTCCAGCTAACTCTACTCCGGAAAATTGTCTTTTAACCCAAATATTATAAATATGATTATTTTCTATCAAGCTAAAGGCTGCACCCATACTTCCACAAATACCTGCTTGTTCACAATCATGTATGATATTATTTTTTACGATATGTGAACCTATATTATCTTTATTCCATCCTAATTCCAAAGCATTAAAAATAACTCCTAAATATTGAACTGAAACATCAACTGTAGGGTCTCGTAACCAATCATTATGTCCACTTTCTCGGTCTTTCCCTAATGTAATGCCAACACATCTCGAATTATAAACTTCATTTCCTTCAATTATCCAACCCTTATTCCAATTTGTAGCTACAGCACCAATCTGTTCTGCCGAAGGCGGAGCCCACTGTGATGCTATTTGACAAAATTTAAATCCACTAATTGTTATATAGTTAATTCCCTTCTTTAGTGGATAAAAGCATGTATGCCTCACACTTAACTCTATCAATTCCTTATTAGGGTCTACATTTTGAAAGTTCACCCACAATATTGATTTATCATCCGTATTCTCACAATACCACTTATACAAACTACGTTTCGATTCTTTTGTATATGGTAAAGGGTTATTATCTAACATTTCTTCAAATGTAGAAACCTCAAATAATGATACATCATTCAAGAATAAATCAGACAAATGATGAATTCTATCACAAGCTGTGAACCAATCTCCTTCAACTTTATTAATTAAAGGATTTGTGCTTTCACCAAAATAAGAATGTGGAACAACACACTTCCATACTCCCTTATATCCTTTTACCTTTTCCCAATCCGTTAAAACGTCTGATCCCTTTATATATACATCTTCATTATCTGCAGCACAATAAACTATCCTTTCATTGTCACTAAATCCACCTCTTTGAGGCTTAACCCACTCTCTATACACACCTTCATGAACTATTATTTTATCTCCAGGATAAGCTATTTGAGCAGCATGATTAATGGTTCTAAACGGACTCTCTTTTGTGCCTTTATTGGAATCCGAACCTTTAGAAATAGATACATGGTATTCCACTGCGTTTATACCAACAAAAATACAAGATAATATAGCAAATACAATACTTCGTTTTAACATATCATTTTACATTAGTGTCCCAGAGAATTAGGACTAATTAAAAAATCTAATAATTAAAATCTTTTCTACCCCTTGAAATTTTGAATTATAATATTAGAACAGAGGTCCAGAATATGGATTTTTAGTCAATAATATATTCAATATCCGTAGGACTCCATAAATACTCTTGACAAATCTCACATCATATTAAATAATAGCAGCAACAGGAAATGATGATACCAACATAAATTCACATTATACTAAAACTACTTAAATTTGAGAGTTCCTCGAAAAATCGAAGCATCACTATATGATAACCGTTCCTATAAAGTACCAATATCTAGGATATTAACTTTAACACGACCTTTAGCTATAGGGAACTAGCCCTACCCAAATACAGACAAGCATAAATTGATAATTCTAAAATCAAGTGACACACTTCTCCTAAAGTGAAAAATGTCCGATACCTATTTCAGTTTTACAACCTCAATTATATAATAAACATGCTACTTCCAAAGATACAACAATCTTACATATAGCATCAACTTTGATACAGTCTTAACCACCTAATTTAATGAAAACGCTTCCAGTAATGAATATTGAATATAACTTTTAAATCTCGTAAATACTCTCTATAACCTCGTTACTCAAGCATCATTATAAGAAACTGATTACTACATGTAGATAGTTTACATATCCATTTCAATCATGCTTGCGGACATTTTTTTGGAAAAACAGTCCGAATAAAAACGAACTAATTTTTAAAATAAAGACTAATTTTAGATATTTAAATTCAAGATTGTTCAAACTAAAAGCTCTAGAGCTGAATTATCTCCAAATCCTATTAAAGTCTTATATTGAATAAAAAATTTAAAAAGTGCCTCGATTTGAATATCAGCCAATAAACATACAAATCAAGGCACCAACCCAAATCTTATTGATTCAAACTATTATCTACAACATTAGTACAATCTTTTAGTAAAATAGCAGGTAAATTAGGATTAGATGGAGATGAAACAGCACGCATATTATTTAATCTAAGATAATCAACCTTTATAGCTTCAATAGCATGCGTATAATATTTCTTCTCAACACCTTGCCAGCCAATAGTTCCCTGATTAAAGAATACATTTTCTGCGTTTTCTATATAAACTACAGGAATATTTGATTCATAAATTTCTTTACCTGGAACTGTATTCGGACGCAAGTCAAAGTTACCACCACTTACATCTTCCAATTTCCCTTTTTTCAATAAGAAATCAAAATTATCAAAATACACATTCTCAATCTTAGCCTCATCTGAAGCATACATCAAAACCGAGTTCTCAGATTCACAAGTAATATTTGCAAAATGAATATCTTTAATAATACCTATTGGGCTATTAGGTACGCCACGTAGTGCTGAAATTTTTATAGGTTCGCCATTTCCCCACCAATCTCCTGTGTGCATACGGGTTTCGATATGAATATTCGTAAAATTCACTTTCTGAATAGATCCTGAATCACGAACAGTCAAATTAATACCGCAGTTAGAATCAAATATTGTTATATTGCTGAAGTTATAATTTGACATGTGATTCTGATCCCATCCGCCTATACGAATCGCACTTGAACGAGACTGCAGAATACAATTAGAAACATTAATATTCTTAGAAGGTTTTAATATGTCTTTAAAACCTGGGTCGCCATAATGATGAGCATATCCAGCTAAGACAATAGCATCGTCACCACAAGTAAATTTACAATCTGAAACAGTAACATTACTACTTGATACAATGTCACATCCATCACTATTTGGTATTAATAGATTATTATCTATAATAACCTTATTTACCTTTACTCCATCACAATGTACAATCAAAATGGTCCAATAAGGTGCATCCACACATTTAAAATCTTCTAATCGCACATTTGTACAATTGCTAAAAATAACCATCTGATGAAAACGATCTTTAGGATTTACCGGTCCATCACCTAGTCCTCCATCAACCACTTTACGAAAATCAAACTTCTGACGAATATATTTATTTACATCACCAATAATCCGTTTCGCAACATTCTTTTCCATAAATTCCATCCCCTGGCCAAAGATCACTCCATTACCTGTGATGGATACATTATCTGAATTTTCCGTATAGAAAACGCCTGCTAAATAGTCATTATTTTTCTGATATTGTCCCAAGTCTGTTGTAGCAATCAATGTAGCTCCTGTATCAAAATGAAAATCGACATTTGATTTCAAATTAATAGTTCCAACCAAATATTTTCCTTTTGGTACAAGAACCGTTCCCCCACCATCCTGATGGCATCTATCAATTGCTTTTTGAATAGCTTGAGTTGTCAATTTACGTCCATCATTACTTGCCCCAAACTCTAGTACATTATAATCTTTTGCCAATAAATTATTGGCAAAAGAAAACATAAAAATAGATATAATAAATAATAAATTCTTCATACTTAGTGATTATAATTTTAATTACTCATTAATTGCTCTAAAACACCAGAATGTTCCTTCATTCCAACCTGCACCAGCCACACAAGGAGCTGCCAATACCATCTGCTGATCATCTAAAACCAATATATCATACTCAGTAGCACTAATCCAGTCATTGGCAATCATACCAAATAATACATCTGTTCCATTTGTATATAATTTACCAATTGACCAATCAACGACATTGCCATTTGCGTCTGTTTTAGTTATTTTCTGGGTCATATCAAAATAAAACGTTCCTTCTTTACCACTACTTTTTATTAATTTCATTCCATTCAGAACAAATGTCATAGTAGCATTAACCCCTTCTCCTAACCACTGGGTTCTATTATTACCAGCAATATCAGCATCGATCTCCTCAGGACTCATGCACCACCATGCAGGCCCCATGTCATTACCATATCCACCATTTCCCCATGGCTTAGCAACTTGAGAATCCCATGTCCATTTTTTTTCTCCATCCCCACAAAAATAAGCATATTGCGGTTCTATTTCATACTTCATTTCTTCTATATTGACAGTATAGTCTCTTGTTATAAAAGTTCCATCCTTACATAAACCTGTCAATGTTATGGTCTGCTCCCCTAAAGCGAACATCTTTAGTTCTGCATGTGCACCAACTGCAGATTCTACTCCATTACTCCATTTACATAAAATAGGACTAGAACAATCCAATATGACCTTATTTACAGTTTTTCCATTATCTGCAACTTCAGCCTTCACTGTTGCCACAATCTCATCTGCTGTTATAGAACCTGTTAACTCCTTGGAATCCTCAACAGGTTCACATGCAATTAAAAACAAACAGCTTAATAAAGTATAAATAAATATCTTTTTCATATCAATTTATTTTTTATATTATTCCCATGTACTAAACCTAACATCTCCATCCCAACCTGCATTCTGTTTCATTGTTCCATTTGACAAATCAATTTCGGTCTTAGGTATAGCAAAAAATCCTCTGGTTTCCTTATATCTAGTAACATATCCAGCTTTCTGATCATTCATCTTTACTTGCCGCCCTTCATTATAAATTACAGTTCCAACTTGTTTTTGTAACATACTTTCAGCAATATGCCAACGACGAATATCCATCCAACGAACACCCTCAAAAGCTAATTCATGAGCACGTTCATTTTGAATTGCCTCTAATGAATATCCTATTGGTTCCAAACCTGCACGGCGACGAATATCATCAGTATAAGACATATCCTCAGTCAATTCTGCCTGCATTAACAGCACATCAGCATAACGAATTAAAGTTAACGATTGAGCAACCGAAGATTGATAATCAGATTTTACTCCGTCTCCCCAATAATCCGTAGAAGAGCAGAAACTAGCCAAACGATTCTCGCCATTGTAACATGATATAGTAATATTTTTAAGCTGCCAATAGCCACTTCCTTCCATTTGTTTATCTCCATCATATTTTGTTGGATCAACGTACATAACAGAATAATCACGACGTTTATCTTTAGCCTCCCAATTGTTGTCCGTATAAAAATTCGTAGCAACAGGGGCATATCCCCATCCCTTTCCTAAAGGAAAAGCACCAACTTCACTATCTTTACCATAATCGGCATCACTTACACTGCGAAAAGCAGAATAATGTGCAATCAGATTTGCAAAACCAGTCATATTTCCATCAGATGGATAACTATCCATATAATGGCAATTAAATACAAAAATTTGTTCTGGATTTTCGCCATCCTTTTTCCACTCCTGGATATCATCGCTATACCATTTAGGACGCTTATCTTCTGGCATACTTCTTACATCCTTCAACGTAGATTTATTACTATAAGCCCACAAAGAACGAAAATCGCTTACTAATTGATGTCCAGAGTTATCAATACAATCCTGCAGTTTAGTTATAACATAATCTTTAGTTATATCATCACCCTCTTCTGTTGGAAGTGCATCCTTTTGATAAAATCCAGTATAAAATAAATAAACACGTGCTAATAAAGCCTCTGCAGCCCATCGAGTAGCCGTCCCATAAGAAAACTCATTCCATTTTTTAGCAGGCATAATTTCACAAGCTTTTCTCAAATCAGAAGCTATATGAGCATATAGTTCTTCCGGAGTTGCTTGTTCGGGAGGAGTTTGTGCTTCTACCACGTTTGACGGAGCCTTATTTATTAAAGGAACAGCCTCAAACATCTGGGCCAATTCAAAATAAAAATAAGAACGTAAGAAATAACATTCACCCAATTTCTGATTTTTAACCTCTCCATCTTCCATATTATTTAATGCTGCTATCGCATTATTCGCACGATTAATACCGGTATAGCGTGCACTCCAAAAACCAGCATAAGGATTCTCATCATATATCAACAAATGGTCATTAGCCTGAGCCTGCTTATCATTCAAGCCTCCTCCACCAAAGCACTCCTCTGAAGCCTGTTCTGAAACCATATAAAAATGACTTGACGGACTTCTCATAGCTGTAGCCATTGTACTATATACACCTGTAACCATTTGTTCTGCATCTTCCTCTGTTACAGGGAAATTACTATCATCCTTTTCTTTATAATTTTGAGTATCTAAAAAATCCTCACACCCTGTAAATAGCAAAGCAAAAACTAAATAAAATATCTTTTTCATCTCTTTTACAATTTAAAATTTAAGATTAACTCCAATCATATAAGTTCTAGGGCTTGGATAGCTACCTATATCAATACCAGAAGCCCAAGAGTCTCCAAATCCATATCCTACTTCAGGATCCATGCCTGAATATCCAGTAATCGTAAATAAATTCTGAGCAGTAAAATACAAACGTGCCTGCTGTAAAGGCATAGAAGGCCATAACTTTTTAAAGTCATACCCTATAGTCAGATTTTGTAAACGTACATAGTCTGCATCCTCAATATACAAAGAAGAGAAACTGACTAAATTAACATGTCCACCAGAAGTTAAACGAGGATATTTATTAGACGTTCCCTCACCATGCCAATAATCAAAGACCTCAGTAGTATAGTTCTGATACGGTTCACCACCTACATTACGATAAGACTTCGCAATTTGATGTCCAAAAGCTCCATTAGCAGTAACTGAAATATCAAATCCTTTATAACTTGCATTCAAACTAAGTCCCATTGTAATATCAGGAGTTGGATTACCAATTTCCGTCTTATCCTTATCATCAATCACTCCATCCACATTTCTATCAACAAATTTAACATCACCTGGAGTCACGTTCTCTCCTTGCAGCACTCCATTTCCAGCAGCTTTCCATGCATCAATCTCAGCTTGATTTTGGAATATACCTGCTGTTTCATATCCATAAAAATAACCTATTGGCTTACCAACTTCTGCACGATAAATTTCATAAGCTCCTTGCCCCAAAGCTCCTGTAGCTCCTGTTGAGCCATGAATAATACCCTCTGAATTCGCTATTCGAGTTACTTCATTCTTGTTAAATGCCAAATTCAAATTTGCGCCATATTGGAAATCACGTCCAACAGAATCATTCCAGCCAAAAGCAAGTTCTACACCTTTATTTACCACATCTCCGCCATTAATATATGGTGCTTGCAAACCATAAGTTGACAAAATTGGGGCTTGAACCAGCCAGTCCTTAGTTTTTTTATGATACCAATCAAAAGCAAAACTCAATCTAGAATTAAAGAAACGGCTATCAAAACCAAAATCTAATTGTTCTGAAGTTTCCCATGTTACGTCTGGATTTGCCAAAATATTTGCATATCCACCTACAGTCTGAGTCATTTTATCTCCACCAAAATAATATCCATTCAATGCATCAAAGCCATAGGTCGTATAATACTGGAAATTACTTATATTACAATTACCATTTTGTCCCCAGCTAGCACGAATTTTGAAGAAATCAAGCCAACCCTGAACTTTTGACATCCATTCTTCATTGGTTATCACCCAACCAGCAGAAACAGAAGGGAATATACCCCAACGATTTCCTCGGGCAAAATTTGAAGACCCATCAGCTCTTATTGTAAAAGACGCCATATAAGTTTCCTTAAAGTTATAATTCGCACGTCCAAAGAAAGAAGCTAAAGCACCTTCATCATCTGGGTATCCACTAATAGTAACTTCATTAATAGTTGTAGGTTTAGTATTTCCTAACCATGCATGATCCCACGAATCAGAGAATAAAGTATTATATGCAAATCCTGAAAGACTTTCCCCATTCCCCCATTTTTCAAGAGACTGACCAATAACGGCATCTAGGACATGATTATTACGTTCAAACTTGTACGAGATTGTATTATCCAAAGTCCAACTACTTCCCATTCCAGCATTTTGAGAAACTGATTCTTTAGATACATCTGAGACTTGATTTAAATGACTAACTTTATTATAAGCCCGATAACTATATGAATTGTATTTATAACCAAATTGTGATTTAAATACAAGATTCTTTATCGGTTGAATTTGTAAATAAGCACTAGCTTGTAAACGATAATTTTTACTTAAATTTAAACCGTGATCAGACAAAGCAGCTGCAGCAATAGGATTTCCATTATTAAGGAACCAAGAATAGCCTTCACTCATCATATCATCATAATCATAGTACCCTCCTTCTGAATTATACATTGGCAATAATGGGTTAGCAGACAGACATGCATAGATGTCATTATCATACTGGGTATTCTGTTTAACACCTGAATTTTTTGACGCAGAGAATGTTAAATTTTCTCCTATTTTAATCGCATCAAAATCCTTTACCTTTAATAAGACATGTTCAGAATTCAAACGTACCGTATATCTATCATAACTAGACTGAACAGGATAACCAAAAATACCTTCCTGATCCGTATAAGAAAATCCCAATGAGAATTTAGACATTTCACTACCTCCTGCCAAATTCACAGAGTGATTTTGAATAGGAGCAGCTTTATTATAAGATTCTTTTATCCAATTTGTTCCTTGAGATTCCCCTGATGTATAGGCATCATAAAGATATTGAGGTAAAACCTCACTCCAATTAATAGGTTGCTGGCCTTCGTTAAAACGAATCATATCCTGAACAGTCATGTATTCTTGTGCTGTCAACATTTCAGGCATTTTATAGCAATATTGCCAACCGACATAACCATCATAAGAGATCTGCAATTTTCCCGATTTACCTTGCTTTGTTGTTACCAAAATAACACCATTCGCAGCTCGCGCACCATAGATAGCTGCAGAGGCCGCATCCTTCAATATATCTATACTTTCTATATCGGAAGGATTAAGTGAATTTATATCTCCTCCTGCAACCCCATCTATAACATACAATGGTTGAGCATCACCAATTGTACCCATACCTCGAACATATACCTTATAACCAGCCCCCGGCTGACCATTATTAGCCGTAATACTAACTCCAGGAGTTTGACTCTGCAAGGCTCCCAATGCTGAAGTTGTATTCAATTTCTGCAAATCTTCACCTTTTACCTGCACTGTAGCCCCTGTAACTAATTTCTTTTTCTGAACTCCATAACCAACGACTACAACTTCATCCAGCGTCTCTGAGTCTTCTTTTAAAACAATTTTTAAAGGTTTATTTCCTGAAGCCGAGATTTCCTGTGAAATATATCCAATATAAGAAATCTGTAACACAGCATTTGCAGAGGACACATTCAAAGAGAACTCTCCATTAAAATCCGTAATAGTTCCATTTGATGTTCCTTTTTCTATAATATTAGCACCAATTACAGGAACACCATCTTTATCAACTATAGTTCCTCTAATTAATTGTCCCTGTAAAACGGCGTCAATACTACTACCCATAAGAGTTGCATTCAAATGCATCGGTACTCCCGTCAAAATGCCAGCAAAACAAAGTCCGGCAATCAATACCTTTTTTCCCGCGTGTAAATCCATAATATAAATTTATTAATTTAAAAACATATATTTCAATAAAAGAAATGCATTTTCAAGAATCATTTATTCAAATTCAACACAGCATCCTTTATCACCTGAAGCGTTGAGGCATCAGAACTAAACACCGAATTCAATCCTTGCTGTTCCTGGGCAGGATCGCCAGTATAGTCATCTCCCTTCTGCCAAAAATGATGATCAGCAGACAATTCAGCGATACCACCCCATGCCCAAAAATTACATCCTGAAAACAAACCTTTTTCCTTAAAATTTTTTCCTATCAAATCAAACACATATTGATAATAAGAATTTCTTGCCTCAACAGAAGACGACTTGGTAAACTCAAAGCCATCACGAGGATAACCAAACTCCTCCAAAACCATTGGTTTATTATATTTCTTTGCAATGCTCAAATGCTCATCAATATACTTTCCTGTATTTATTTTTGCGAATTCAACCTTTTCCTCTAAGCTATCTTTTGTTGCCCATCCCCAGTTATAAGGCCAGATATGTATTGTCAGATAATCAATATTAGCATCCTTATGCACCCGCTCATATAAAGCTATATCACCTTCCATCCCAGCCTTTCCTTCACTTCCTGTTGATACCAAATGATTGGCATCCAATGATTTTATTAAAGAAGCAGTCTGGGCAATCCATTCAGCAAAGACTTCCTTATTTTCTTCAGCAAAGGCTCTTGGCTCATTACCAATCTGCCACGACATAATAGTAGGATCATCTATATACTTTATTCCAGTATAACGATTTGTACGTGTAACTATATCTTTCACATAATTGGCAAACAGAGACTTTGCTTTATCTGATTTCGGATACTGTTTTACAAAATCCGTAAATGCATTCCAACCATCCACAGCAGGAACCGGAGCTTTCCCAAATCCAGCCCATTCCAAATATTGTCCATAACCTCCACTCCATTCCCAAGAGTTATTAAGATAAAGAACTACAGACATATCACGTTTACCCATCTCAGCCAACAAATAATCAAGGCCAGCCAAAATCGTATCATTATACACCCCTGGTGACACTTGAAGAGTCGGTTCAACTTTTGTCGCACCTGGAACTCCATCAGATCCAACTAAGACACGTAAATTATCGACCCCTATAGATTTCAGGCTATCTAATTCTTCAAGTAAACGTTTACGATTTCCACCTTCACCCTCGGAACCTAAGATAGCACCATACCAAAAATTAGCACCAACATAATAATAAGGCTTTCCATTTTTTATGAACTGCCCATTCTCAACCTTTATAAAGGATTTATCATGTTTTACTACACTTGTACAAGAAAATAAAGAAAAGCACAATAAGCTAAAAACGATTAACTGTTTCATCATAACATTAAAAATTTAAGTATATGCAAATATAGCATGCTGGTTACAGTAAAAATGATACAATATTATCTTTTCCTCCGCAATGAACTATTTACGATTAAACTGATAATACCTTCCCATCCACCAATCATTAGGATTCATAGATATTACTCTTGAATCATTCATAAACTCCATAAAATTACTTGTGGCTTGATGCCCCTTATAAGGAGTAAAGAATCCTAATACACTATTACGCCAAACAGCCACATAAGCCAATTTGACTGGTTCATTCGGATAGCCATAAATTGCTTTAAGCAACCTATTTGTAAACCATGATGTATCATCAATACCAGCTTGTCCTGTTTCCGATAAAGCTGCAACCTTACCAGATTTCACTGCATAATCAGACAGAATTTTCAATTTTAAATGAGCCTTATCCAAATCTTTTTCGTCATAACGAAAATCCCAGTAATTATCCATTGCTATTATGTCCACATATTCGTCACCAGGATAACGTTCTAAATATTCTTTTTCTGAAGTGAAATTTACATCTGGAGAGAATGCATATAAGAAATTATGTACATGGCAAGTATCACGTAAATACGTTACCGTAAATCTATACAATTCTTTAAATTGCTCTGCAGTGCAATATTTCTTTCCCCACCAAAACCAGTCACCATCAAACTCATGCCATGGACGGAATATTACCGGTATTTGTTCCCCATTCTTTCCTATCAATGTTTTATTGTATTCCGCAATCTGATCTAACATGTCAGTAAAAGCCTTATGATGCGTACCTCCTGGAAGTATTTTTTTCACTATACTATCTCCCGTTTCATAAAAGCTACCGCCTGTAACCGGGTTAGCTGCATGCCAACAATACGAAATAACTCCTCCCTCATAAAAAGCCTGGCAAGTTAATTTTCTCACCTTTTTCGTATCTTCTACGTATAAAGAAGCATGTGGTGTAGCTATATTCATAAAATCCCAGCTATAAAACTGAGGTTTTTTACCAGAGATTCGTTCAATATCACTGACTCCTGAATCATCACACCATCCATACCCAGACGCTGTTGCATCCTGAGCACCAAAAATAAAACGACCACTTGCCATTACCTGATGCAAATTATCATATAAAGCTTTAACTCTATAATTAGCTTTCTTATCAACTAAGCGATATGGATAAACAAACTTTTTTTCCGGCGACGTTGTTTTATTCTTTCTTATCTGTTCTGCATCATCGTAAATCCAATGGCATTCTCCAATATTAACATGGTCAAAACTTATATTTCTACAATGACGAAGAAGTACATCATATTCTGTTTCTTTAATAGTTATATTCCGAAAATACACATCAGATATAGGCTGCTCCGCCAGCCCCAATATTTGGATCGGATTCCCTTTTGCTTTCCCTATATGAATATTTTCAAAGTATATATGTCTAATTTTTCTGATATCCTCTGAAGTAAAACTGTTGGGCATATAACTAGGAATCCAATACCACAAATTTACATTGAAACCCCAATCTCCTACCTGCTTTATATCTATATCCCGAAAATGAATATTTTCAATTGCACCTAAACCTTGATTATTTTGGCGGCTACAAACCATAATACCCCTGTCACTCTTTTCTATCGTACAATTAGTAACCCACACATTACGCACACCTGCCGGTAGCTCAACACCAACACAAATACCTCCTCCTTGAATAAAATAACAAAAACTTACAAAAATATTTTCGCATACCTTTTTGACTTCCCGACCATTCTCATCCATATACTGCACTGACTTGATTGCAATATTATCATCCTGTCCATCAAGAACAGAATTTAAAAGATAACAATCGGCAGAAGAATCCGGATCCCAGCCATCCGCATTCGATAATCCATAATTTGAGGAAATAATTCTACAATTATAAGTTGTCACCCCATTACATAGCAAAGGGTGTATATTCCATGTACACGGATTAGTCACCGTAACATTATCGATAGAAACATTATCACAATTTACAATAGGAAGGCCACGAGAACGGGACATTCGGCTCAAATTCTCTGTCTGTAACTTAGCCAGCACGCTTCCTTGATTATCAATAGTACCTCCACCATAAATACGAATATTCCGAAATCTCTCTCCAGCATTATTTAGTTTACCTAAATTAAGGACACTTGAAAAACAATCAACCCCATGTCCTTCGTAACGGCTTTTCACTAAAGGGAAATGTGCCAGATTGTTGACAGCCTTCAATACGGCTCCCGAATCAAGACGCAAACTAATATCACTTCTCTGTATAAATAAAGCCCCTGTTATATAAGTACCAGCCGGGATATGAACTTCACCATTTACTGGACATTCATCAATGGCTTGTTGAATTGCTTTTGTATTAATTGTTACCCCATCTCCTTTTGCTCCATACCTAACTACATTCAATACAACAGGAGCCGGTTTGGTTTTTAAATGTATCAGCTGAGAGGAGCAGTTATTTCTTTCATCTGCCACAGAACGGACTTCTACCTTATAATCGGTAGACGGTTTCAAATTCAGAATCCGGAAACTATTCAGCCCAGTGCTTCCCACACAGTTTCCATCAACATAAACTTGATACTCCTTTACTTTTTTATAGTCAGACGGAAACTCCCAAAAAACAATTGCCTCATCTGATGTAACAGTGCCAGGCAATAGACGCAAGTTCAAAACCTGCCCCCCATACGCCAAAATCGAAACAAAGAAAAATACCCAAAATGAAATGTGCCTTTTCATACTTTAAAGATTTGCAATACAATATTTATAGAATCATTACTTCGCAAAAATACGGTATTACGATATGAAAGGCTGGTACTATTCTATCTAATAATGCTCAGTCTACACAGAATCAAAATACAGATACACATATATAAATTGAACTTAAATAGCATCAGATAATGGTTCGTTTCTTACGATAGTTATCGCGAAATTCTTTAGGAGAACAATTCTTCTTTTTCTTAAATATACGATTAAAGTTAGAGAGATTATTAAATCCACATTCATAACAAATCTCAGCTATCGCCATCGTTGAATCAACCAACAAACGAGTAGCATATCCCAAGCGCAAATCAATTATATAATCAGAAAGACTTTTTCCTGTACGTAGCTTAAAGAATCTGCTAAAAGACACCTCTGTCATACCTACCATATTTGCTAAATATCCTAAACGAATCTCTTCCTGATAATGCTTACCTATATATTCTTGCACACGTTGAACTCTTCTGCTGTCAGAATGTATTTCAACCTTAGCAAACGAAGTACTGGATAAAGCACGAGCTTGGTCTGTAAAGCAAGACAATTCATACAACAAAGTCAAGAAATGAACTACAGCATAAAAGCCTTTCATTTCCGGAAGTTTGTCAAGCAATGTATACACTCTCATAATTGCATCCATCGGAAAACAAAGTCCATTCTGAGCTTTCTCCAACATCCGTCGAATACTATCAAACTGATTTGTAGACATCAGTCCATTTATAAAGCAAGGAACAAACTGAACAGTTATCTCCCTTATATCCAACGAATTGCATGTATTTTGCTCCCAAACATGTTCCAAATCCGGACTCGTTATCAAAACCAAGTCATAATCTCCAATCACCTCTATTGAATCACCAACAGTCCGTTTAACTCCCGGAGCATGTTCTACAAAATTCAATTCAAACTCTTTATGAGAATGCATAGGATATGTAAACTCCTTTTTACGTCGGTCTGCTACGTAAAAACAATCTTTTTCCGAAAGAGGAGTTATTTCATGAATAATATTCTCAGTAAACAATTTTGTCATAGTATTGTCTTTTATGCAAAGATGATACATCCATCTTATATTTCTATAAAAAAAAGACTTAACAAAAGAAATATCTACATAAAATTAAGCCAACTACCTCAATAGAATTACCATTTCATCAATTCCTTTAAATAAGCAGTTAATTCAAATGCCATTTTCTGGTGTTGACGTATAGAAGGATGGTATCCTACACTCATTCCCAATGAGCCTGTTTGAGGAGACATATCAAATCTATAAATTTCCTTATCCCCTTCAAGCTTTCTTTCTTCAATGACTGTATCCATTGATTTTTTTACATCCTCCAACTGTTTTCCATTCAACATTACCCCTGTCAATAATACTATTTTAGCATATGGATAATATATACGAAGTTTTTTCATAAAACTACGATACCCATCTGTCAACAAGTTCATGTCATAATTATCCAAACTGGTATCATTCGTTCCCAAATTCACACAAACCACATCTGGAATATAAAGAGTAGGGTTCCACAGCTCAGTAGAATCCATAAATAGTGTCTGTTCATACATAGCAGGCATACAGTCTTTACTTCCCGAACGTGGAGCTGCATAGTTACGATATACCCCTATTCCAGAACGAGCAACTACAAGAAACTGAGCATTTAAGGCTCTTGCAGTACGAGCCGCATAAGTATAAAAAAAGTTTTCTGTCGCATACGAGAATTGCTCAGATGGATTCTCTGATTCCACTCCAAAACCACACGTAATAGAATTACCTATAAATTCTATACGACGTTCCGGTAAATCTGGAGTCTCCACTAACCGACATCCTTTATCTAAATAGAACCCTTTGAATGCAGGTTTCAGTTCATGGCCTTCTATTACGTACATAATACGTACATGATGTACACCCGATGGAAGACCTTCAGCTAAAGTCTGAATGGAATCATTCTCCTTAAAATTAACTCGGAAAGGCAGTTCCTCATCAATTTCAACCATAAAAGAACCACTTCCGCGACTCGTCAGCATCTGCAATGAAGTTCCTTCAAAATTCGCAATAATACTAACTCCGGGATAAGTAAAACGTACCATGTGAGGAATACGTTTACTAATCCTTCCCATATAAACAATATTGCTATCATCTGAAGAAATAAAAACTTTTGTATTCTGAATATTTTGGGCACAGACAGGCCAAAAGCATCCTATCACAAGAATATAAACTACCCAATTAAATAAACATTTACTACTGTTTTCCATAATATCATTCCTTTTTTGCAAAGATAGCACATCTAACCTCATTGTTGTTGATACTTTCTTATCCAAGTTTTTTCCAAATCATCCTCCAAACCTCTCTATATTATTTATCCCATTCCCTTACACATTCTACGTTTCCCGAGCCCAAAAACTACGTTTCCACACTGAGAGACATGAGAATATGCCAAAATTTTTGTTATCCTGCCCTAACTTCTCCCCACATGCAGTACCCTTATCTCAGTACTTTCAAGAAAGTACTCCAGTACTTCCATAGTAGGACTTCAGTACTTCCCCGTCAGTACTGAAGTACTAGCAAGGAAGTACTGGCAACGATAAAGGGACTGTAAATCAGAACCTTCTTTTTATAGCAACAAAACTTATCAATTTCTGTAAATTGAATACCAAAATAAATTCCATTATATAGCCCAACTCTCATTTTTAATTATAACTTTGCGAATAAAGAACTCAAACTTGAAAGATATGAAAGTAGCAATCATCGGAGCCGGAAACATGGGAGGTGCCATTGCCCGTGGACTGGCCAACGGACATTATATTCAGGCACAAGAAATTTCGGTATCCAACCCCAGTGCCGGCAAGCTGGACGCACTGAAAGCGGAATTTCCTGCCATTCACGTAACGCATTCCAATAAAGAAGCGGCAGAAGATGCGGACATTATCATTATTGCCGTCAAGCCGTGGAAAGTGGAAGAAGTGCTGAAGCCGCTGAGATTAAGAGGACCACAGATTCTGGTATCAGTAGCGGCAGGACTGACTTTTGAAGACCTGGCACATTTTGTAGACCCGGAAATGCCGATGTTTCGCGTCATTCCTAACACGGCCATTTCAGAAGGAGCCAGCATGACACTGATTGCCGCACGCAATGCTTCGGAAGAACAGATTACTTCCCTGACTGCACTCTTTAACGAAATGGGACGTTCCATGCTGATTGAGGAAAAACAATTTGCAGCTGCCACCTCGCTGACTTCCTGTGGCATTGCCTACGTACTGAAATACGTACAAGCTGCCATGCAGGCAGGAGTAGAACTGGGTATCAAGCCACACGATGCACAGACCATGCTGGCACAAACCTTGGAAGGGGCAGCCAAACTTTTGCTGAACAACGAAAATGCGCATCCGGCTACAGAAATCGAGAAAGTGACCACTCCGGGAGGAATTACCATCAAGGGTATCAACTCGCTGGAGCACGACGGATTTACCTCAGCCGTTATTCACGCCATCAAGGCCAGCTTATAAAAACATCATACGGGGAGCTTCGTGCTCCCTTTTTCATTACAAAACCTGAACCGACATGAAAAACAACATTCTTATCACCATGGGAATCCTTGTATTGCTGGGAGTGGCCGTACAGGGTTTGTTTGGCATCGTAGCCGGTGTATTCCTGTCTGCCATTTTAGGAATCATCTACGGAGCCGTCAAAAAGAACAAGCAGTTTCTGCGCTGGTCGGTCATTGCACTTACCATCGACATCATCTGCATCATCCTGTTCTATTTCTGCCTGATTCAATCGGACATGTAGCTTTTACTTCACAAAACCTTTTTTCGCCCATTTCAGGCTGTTCCACCGTTTCACAAAAATAAAGGCACGGATATTCTCGTCGAGCAGGAAAGCACACCACATGCCGACCAGCCCCCAGCCCAGATGAATACCGAACAGATAGCTGAGTCCGACAGAGACCGTCCACTGCACAATCAAGCCGACATAGAACGGGAAATTCACGTCACCTGCCGAGCGGAGGGCATTCGTGGCATAGATATTTACGGCACGCCCTATCTCTACGATGACATCGACAATGAGAATGGTCACGCCCAACCGGATAATATTCTCGTTGTCCGTCAGCATACTGAAGATTGTATGACCGAATATGGCCCAGATGCACGAAAGTCCCAGCGAAACTAAAATGGACAAACGCATGACGTACTTTCCCAACAGGTAGGCCGCACGTATCCGCTTCTGCCCCACCAGATGACCGATACTGATGGCTCCTCCTTGTGCCATGGCGATGGCAAAGAGATAAACAAACATGGTGGTATTCACCGTATAGGTTCTCGTGGCCAGCGAATCATTTCCCAGGATATTGATTAAATAGGTAATGACCACCTGCGAAAAACTATACGACATATTCTCTCCGGCAGAAGGAACTCCCACTTTCAACAGGTTTTTCAGTTCTATCCAAGGGAAAGGACGGAACAGAACCATCGGGAAAGACGGGATGTGTTTTCTGAAGAGAATGACAAACAAGACAATCATGCTCACGCCACGGGCTATGGAGGTAGATATGGCTGCTCCTTCTGCTCCCATGGCAGGCAGGCCGAACTTACCAAAAATCAGGGAATAGTTTCCGATGATGTTCATCACATTGACCAGCACCGTAACCAGCATGGGGTAAATGGCTTTGTTGGCACTACGCAAGGACGCGGAAATAGTCAGCGAAATAGCCTGGAAAAAAGCAAACGCACCTACAATCTCCATGTAACCGATACCATATTTCAGCAGTTCCGGACGAAGTCCCATCCATCCCAATAATGTAGTTGCTCCATAGTGCAGAATGGCACTGACCACCAGTCCCACGATCAGGTTCAGCAATAAAGATACACCGACCACCTGCACCATCTTGTTCCTCATTCCTGCTCCCAGGTACTGCGAACACAGCACAGAAGTACCGATATTGATTACCTCAAAAATAAGGAAAGCAAACATTACAATCTGGTTCACCACCCCTACTGCTGCCACACTTTCATCGGAATACTGACTCAGCATAACGGTGTCGACAGCACCTAACATCATAATCAATAAGGTCTCGATAAAGATAGGAATCACGAGCTTCGTCAAGCCTTTCCGAATACCTGTTTGTTGAATTGCCTGTTCCACGTACTAACTCTCTAAAAAACGTGACAAAATTACAACATTTAGCCCGTAGAGTGTCTTGACATAGGTCAATTTAAAGGTGTAAATCCTACAATGCACTATTTTCCCCCTTTTCTTCACTATTTTCCCCCTCTGAATCCTAATAAAATATGATTTTTGCAACACCTAAAAACAATTATTATGAAAACCAAGCAATTTCTACTGATCGTATTAGCATGTCTTTGCATTCCTTTTACTCAATTATGGAGTAATCCTGTAAACGGACTCTTGGAAAGAATTGATCCGGGAGCTTCCAAGAAATTCATTATACAAGTAAAAAAAGGACAATCCGATTTTTTTGAACTCGACCAGAAAGGTGACAAAGTAGTCATTCGGGGAAACAACTACGTAAACATCGCTACCGGCTTGAACTGGTACCTGAAATATTACGCAGGCATTCATCTTTCATGGAACGGCATGACTGCCGAGTTGCCGGAAAGCTTGCCGAAAGTTTCTACTCCGGTACGCAAGGAAACCAACCTCTCCTTACGCTACGATTTCAACTATTGCACTTATTCCTATACCATGGCTTTCTGGGACTGGGAACGCTGGGAAAAGGAAATCGACTGGATGGCACTACACGGCATCAACTTGCCACTGGCAGTAGTCGGTCAGGAATGCGTGTGGAAAAACATGCTCGAAAAATTAGGTTATACGAAAGAAGAAATCAATAAATTCATTGCAGGACCTGCTTTCTTGGCATGGTGGGCTATGAACAACCTGGAAGGATGGGGCGGTCCCAATCCTGACAGCTGGTATACACAGCAGGAAGCACTGCAGAAGAAGATTCTGAAACGTATGCGCGAATACGGCATCGAACCGGTATTCCCGGGCTATTCCGGTATGGTACCTCACGATGCCAATAAGAAATTGGGACTGAACGTAACCGAACCCGCATTGTGGAACGGATTTACCCGTCCGGCTTTCTTACTTCCCACCGACTCACGCTTCAACGAAATTGCTTCTTTATATTATAAGGAACTGGAAAAGTTGTTCGGTAAAGCCAATTATTACTCCATGGACCCGTTCCACGAACTTGAAGATGCAGGAAGCGTGGATTTTGATGCAGCCGGAAAAGCTGTACTTAAAGCAATGAAGGATGTCAACCCGAAGGCTACATGGGTGATTCAGGGATGGACGGAAAACCCGCGCCCGGAGATGATCAAGAACCTGAACAACGGGGATATCCTGATTCTGGACTTGTTCAGCGAATGCCGTCCGATGTGGGGTATTCCTTCTATCTGGAAACGTGAAAAGGGTTATGAGCAACACGACTGGCTGTTCTGTATGATAGAAAACTTCGGAGGCAACGTGGGTCTGCACGGACGTATGGACCAGTTGCTGAACAATTTCTACATTACCAAGAACAATCCATTAGCCGCCCATCTGAAAGGCATCGGTCTGACCATGGAAGGTAGCGAAAACAATCCGGTGATGTTCGAACTGATGTGCGAACTTCCCTGGCGCCCGGAGAAATTCACCAAGGAAGAATGGTTAAAAGATTACCTTTTCGCACGCTACGGTGTACGGGATGAGAAAATTACACAGGCATGGAGCATTCTTGCCGACGGCATCTACAACTGCCCGTTTGGCAATAACCAGCAAGGCCCTCACGAATCCATTTTCTGCGGCCGTCCCGGACTGAATAACTTCCAGGCATCCAGCTGGTCTAAAATGCAAAACTATTATGACCCGACCAGCACGGAAGCGGCAGCCCGCCTGATGCTGGAAGTAGCCGACAAATACAAAGGCAACAACAACTTTGAATACGACTTGGTAGACATCGTACGTCAGTCACTCTCCGACAGAGGACGTATCGTCTACAACCAGACCATTGCCGACTTCAAGAGTTTCGACAAAAAGAGCTTTGCAGCTCACTCACAAGAGTTTCTGAATATCTTGCTGGCACAAGACCGTCTGTTAGGCACCAGAAGTGAATTCCGCGTAGGACGCTGGATTGAACAGGCCCGTAACCTGGGAACTACTCCAGAGGAAAAAGATTTGTATGAATGGAATGCCCGCGTACAGATTACCACATGGGGAAACCGCGTATGTGCCAACGACGGAGGACTTCGTGATTATGCACACAAGGAATGGAACGGTATTCTGAAAGATTTCTACTACAAACGCTGGGCAGCTTACTGGCAGACACTTCAGGATGTGCTCGACGGAAAACCAATGGTAGAACTGGACTACTATGCTATGGAAGAACCGTGGACACTGGCCAAGAACCCGTATTCAGCACAGCCGGAAGGTGATTGTATCAGCGTGGCAAAAGAAGTTTTCAACAAGGTATTCAAAAATAAATAAAGAACTGGAAATAAGACTTAAAAACAGAAAGCACCATGAAACGATTGCTGTCATTAGACATCTTACGCGGCATCACGGTATGCGGCATGATTCTGGTAAACAATGCCGGAGGGCCCGTTTCGTACGCACCGTTGCGCCATTCTGTATGGAACGGACTCACTCCGTGTGACCTGGTTTTCCCGTTCTTTCTGTTTATGGTCGGTATTTCCACTTACATATCTCTCCGGAAATTTAATTTCGAACCTACACATGAAGTTGTAAAGAAAATATTCCGTCGGATGTTCCTTATCATTCTCATTGGATTAGGAATCGAATGGTTCGGATACGCCTGCGACGGTAATTTTCTTCCCTTTGATACCCTGCGTATTCCTGGGGTACTGCAGCGAATCGGTTTATGTTACGGAATTGTTTCTCTGATGGTGGTTTATCTGAATCACAAATACCTGCCATGGATTACAGCCGGATTATTGGTAGCTTATTCCGTCCTCCTTCTTTGTGGAAACGGGTACGCTTGTGATGACACGAACCTCATCGCCATCATAGACAGAAGTATTTTCGGAGAAGCACATCTTTATAAGAAGAGTCCGATAGACCCGGAAGGACTTATCGGCACAATATCTGCTGTGGCCCACACACTCATCGGATTCTTCTGCGGCAAGTTGTTGTTGGAAAAAATTTCAGTAAACAAACGGATTGTCAAACTGATTACAGCCGCGGCCATCATGCTGGTTATCGGTTATGTGCTTTCCATCTGGATACCGCTGAACAAACGAATATGGTCTACAAGCTTTGTGCTTGTAACATGCGGCTGGGGCTCTTTATTGTTGGCCGTACTGATGTATGTGATAGACGTAAAGAATATCAATAAAGGATGGACCTTCTTTCTGGTTTTCGGAATGAATCCTCTGTTCCTTTATGTACTCAGTGAAGTTGTAGCCATTGCATTCTCCGAATGGGGAATACGGCAGTCTATTTACCAAACTATCAATATAGTATTTACAGACGAATATTTTGCTTCCCTTATTTACTCCCTCCTTTTCTGTGGAGTAATGGGACTGACAGGATATATCCTACACAAAAAGAAAATTTATATCAAAATATGATTTTAAAAACAACCTTTTAAAAATCTAAGTTTTATGTGTAAAGTACAATTGAAAAATGCAAGACTAAGGCCATTCGCTTTATTTATGGCTCTTTTTCTGATGAATGTCTCATGGGCATTCGCGCAACTCACAGTGACAGGTAATGTACAAAGTACAACCGGTGAACCATTGATTGGTGTAAACGTAGTGGAAAAAGGCACTACCAATGGAACTGTAACCGACCTAGATGGTAATTACACGCTGCGTGTAGCAAAAGGAAAAACCCTTGTATTCTCCTACATCGGTTTTTTGAGTCAAGAAATTGTAGTAAACAATGCAAAAGTAAATGTAACTCTGAAAGAAGACACTGAAACACTGGAAGAAGTAGTAGTTATCGGTTACGGTAGCATGGCACGTAAGGATGTAACCAGCTCCATCACTACTGTAAAAGCCGACCAGTTAAACGTGGGTGTATTCTCAGACGCAGCCAGCATGCTGCAAGGTAAAGTAGCTGGTTTGAACATCACCACTTCCGGTGACCCGAACGGTTCTCCGAGCATCACCTTACGTGGTTCTTCTTCTTTACGTACTGGTCAGGCCATGCAACCTTACTACGTAATCGACGGTATTCCGGGCGTAGACATCTCTATGGTAGCTCCTGATGATATTGAAAGTATCGACGTGCTCCGTGATGCTACTGCAACCGCTATCTACGGTTCTAAAGCTGCCAACGGTGTAATCATTATCAACACTAAGAAAGGTAAAAAGGGAATGGAGCGCACTAACGTAACCTACAGCGGTTATGTAGCTTTCGATAAAATCCTGAACACACTGGATATGGCTACCGCAGACGACCTCCGCAACTATTATGAACAGAGAGGTGAAGAGCCAAAAAATGATTTAGGTTACAATACTAATTGGCAAGACGAAGTACTGCGTACTGCTATCAGCCACAACCACAACTTGGCCATCAATGGTGGTGGTGAACGAACTACTTATATGGCCAGCTTAAACTACCAGCAGCGTGAAGGTGTTATCATGGGTTCTAGTATGGACCGCTTGAATGTTCGTTCTTTGGTAACTACTAAAGTATTGAAAGACCGCCTCGAAATTTCTGCCGGTGTAAATGCAAGATACGGAAAAGGGGTAGGTGTTCCGATGGGAAATGAAGGAGCCTCAGTATTGGATGCCATGAACTACTTCTCTCCGGGACTTCCGGTTAGAAACGAAGACGGTTCCTGGAGTTCTGCCATCACTGGTTCAAAAAGCTACAACCCGATGTCTTTGATTTATGAAGATACATCTGAAACAATCTATAAGAATACACAATTATTAGGTAAAGCTAGCCTGGAAATCTTAGAAGGCTTCAAATGGAATGTAAACTACTCATTCACTAACAGCCAAAGCACCTATAGCTCTTACGACAGTCACAAGTCACAGATTGAAGGTCTTGCAGCAAATAATGGTCAGGCAAAACGTAATACCTATTTTGGCCATGAACATATCTTTGAAACTTACGGAAACTACGATACCACCTTTAACGACATACACAAACTATCTTTAATGGCTGGTTATTCTTGGGAAGAAAAAATGTCAAACGATGGATTCGGTTTGACTGTACATGATTTCTACGATGATGTACTGAAATGGAATCAGTTGACTTATGCAAGTACAATTGACGGCATGCCTGCTGTAGAAAGTGGAACAAAGGAAATCATCCGTAATATTTCATTCTATGGTCGTGCCAGCTACTCTTTCAATAGCCGTTACATGCTGCAGGCTACTGTCCGTCGAGATGGTTCTTCTGTATTCGGTAAGAATAAATGGGGTACCTTCCCTTCTGTCAGCTTGGCTTGGAACATCACTGAAGAAGAATTCATGAAAAACCAGAACTTATTCGATAACTTGAAATTCCGTATAGGATATGGTGTCAGCGGTAATGCCCTGGGATTCGGTGCCTACACTGCTGTAGAAACTTACGGAGCATCTGGTTTCTTTACTTATAATGGAAAACAATGGCGTACACTGGCTGCTACCAAAAATGCCAACCCTGATTTGAAATGGGAAACTACAGGTATGTTCAACGTTGGTTTAGACTACGGATTGTTCAACGGCCGTCTGAGCGGTACCATCGAATTTTATAACAAGAAGACAAAAGACCTGATTTGGAACTATCCGGTTTCTACTAACATCTATCCTTTCGGTGACATTGCAGCTAACGTAGGTGAAATTACCAACAGAGGTGTAGAAATTTCTATCAATGCCATTCCAGTTCAGACCAAGGACTTCACCTGGAATACTACACTAACTCTTTCTCACAACAAGAATACTGTAGACAGATTGTCTAATGACAAGTTCAAGGTAGGTGTATTTACCCAAGGTGATCCGATGGTAGCCGGTGTTTCTTCTGAAGGTTATACACAGCGTATTATCGAAGGTCAACCTCTTGGAACATTCTTCACTTACGAATTCGCTGGCTTCAACGACGCAGGTAACGCTACTTACTATGAAAGAGACGAAGAAACAGGCGAACGTACAGGTAACACAATTGAAAACCCAGGTTATAAGGATCGTACAATTACAGGTTGTGCTCAGCCAAAACTGAACTTTGGATGGAACAATACATTCAACTATAAGAACTGGAACGCAACTGTATTCTTTACTGGAGTAATCGGTAACGATATCTACAATGGTACACGTGCCAACTACATGAGCCCTGAAATGCTTTCAGGTGGAAAAAATGTATTGAAGGAATACTTTGACAATCCGACAACTTCAGGTAGTTTGCCATCAGATCGCTTCATTGAAAACGGTTCTTACCTGCGCTTAAGCACTCTTTCTATTGGCTATACATTCAAGAACTTCAATGGTTGGTTGCAGAACGCCCAATTGTATGTTACTTGCAATAACTTGTTCACTATTACAGGTTATAAGGGACTTGACCCTGAAGTAAACATGGGTGGGATTGATCCAGGTGTTGATTATCGTTGGAGTGTATACCCGCATACACGTACTACAATGGTAGGCTTAAAGATTAATTTCTAATTCATCAATACAGATAAAATTATGAAAGCAAATATAAAAACTTTATTAACCGTTTGTGCTGCCGGACTAATTACTGGCTGTACAGACTTGGATGTAAAAGTCGAATCACAATATACTGAATATCCGATTGATAATCAAATTGCAGTAGAAGGTAAGCTTGCCGATGTCTACTTTCAATTGCGTGGAACATACGGACGAAGATTCATGGAAGCCATGTCATTGTCAAGTGATGAATACACAGCTGTTTCATACGGTGGTGGTTGGTACGACAGTGGTGCCTACGCACACCCCAGCCTTCATGACTTTACTGCAGAAGATGCAACCATTGACTGGATGGGAAATCTAACTGCAGGTTGTACCAAAGCCAATACCGTTATCCGTGACCTGGGTGGTGATGAGGCTAATCCGGTGAGCATTGCTCCTGCCCGTGCCATGCGTGCACTTTTCCATTTTTACATGATGGATTGCTGGGGAGATGCTCCGATTTTGGATCATCTTCCTGCTGACGGCGAGTTAATCGACCGTTCACCGCGTGCAGATGTAGCTAAATTTATTGAATCAGAATTAAAGGAGATTATTCCTTTGTTGACAGAAGAAGTAAATGACAACACATACGGCAAACCGACTAAATGGATGGCAGAAGCTCTGTTGGTAAAACTTTATATCAACTGGCCTGTCTACACTGCAGCTTCAGTTGACCAATATGATGCAAATGCATATTCTAACGAAAAATTGAACGATTGTATTGCTCTTTGTGATGACATCATCAAGAATGGCAACAAATTCAATCTTGGCAGCATGAGCTATCAGATGAAGTTTGGCCCCGATAACGGATCACATGTTGAAGACTTTATTTATGCAATGCCGTATGATACTTATACAGAAAAAGGTCTACAATATGGTCGTGCACGTACTTGGAAACAAGCTGGCGACGTTGAACTGAGTTATTATGGCATGAAGCTTAGCAGTTCAGCCGGTGGATATATCACTATGACTCCCGAATTTGCCTCATTGTTTGATGACCCAGAGAAAGCAGGCGACCGTGCAAAGAGTATTTTGAGAGGTCCTGTATTTGTGTATAATCCGAAAACATACGAACCAACAAATGAACCTGCACTGAATATTAAGGGTGAACAAATTGTACTTACAAAAAACATTACGCTTGACACTCCTAACGATCCACAATTAGGTGTTGGAGATGATTTGGAGGGATATAATCAGGGCTATCGTTCAGTAAAATTCTTCGTAATAGATGATGACTACAAGAATGGAAGAGACCAGTCAAACGACCTTCCAATTTTCCGTTATGCTGATATCCTGTTAACTAAAGCAGAAGCTCTGTTACGTGGTGGAATATCTACAGAAAGACCTCAGGATACTCCTGTAAGCTTATTTAATGAAATTCGCAGATATGTACATGCTAATGAAGTAACAAGTGTAGACCTCAAAGAATTGTATGATGAACGAGGCCGTGAATTCTTTGATGAAAACTGGCGTAGAAATGATATGATTCGTTTCGGTCACTTTGAAGATGAGTACTTCCCTCATTACAAGACCTTCCCAACTGCGAACTTCGACAAAACACGTCGTATCTTCCCGTTACACAGAGATATGCTGAATACTAACCCGAACTGGGAACAGAATCCAGGATATCCTAAATATCAGAACTAACCTGTCTATAATAAAATATCGGTGAGGCCTTTCCTCACCGATATTTATAAATTTCTATTATCTATAAATTTTCAAAGTTTACCTTTAAGAAGCATACCAACAGATTGCTCAAAACCATAAACATATATAATTGCATTTTATTTCATAGGAATAAAAAAATCGCAATTACATCGTTTTAAGATTTATGAAAATACATTTTACTACATTACTCAAATCTATAATTTATGGAGCAATCACTCCTGTGATTATATCATGTACTAACGGCCAAAATGATAATAATCTTTTGTCATACATTGACACAAGAGTAGGCACTGCTGCCAGTACAACTCACACAGCTGGAATGTTTGGCAAACACACCGAAGAATACGGACAAACATTACCTGCCGTACTGGAGCCTAATGGGATGAACTTCTGGACACCACAAACACAGGATACTGAATTAAAATGCATCGCCCCTTATTATTACCGTGACTCCTTGTTTCAAGGCTTTCGCAATTCGCATTGGATTGTAGGAGGATGTACCCAGGATTACGGTTCTATGACATTGACATCATTATTCGAATCATTACGTTGTACACCGGAAAAAAGAGGAACACGATTCTCACATGAACAAGAAATAGCTACACCTTCCTACTATTCCGTTACTTTGCCTGACGAACATCTTCAGGCTGAAATGACAGGCCGCTCACGCTCGGCCATTTTCCGCTTTACCTACCAAAAAGCTGGAAAAGCTTACCTTATCGTCAATCCTAACAGCGATGAGGGAGAAGGATACATTGAAATTGATACCCTTCAGAAACGTATTTACGGATATAATCCTGTACACCGCATTTATCAAGGATGGGGAGAACCTGCCGGATACAGCGGTCATTTTATCATTGACTATCAAAAGGAACCTTGCGAATTCGGGACTTTCCGTGAAGACAGTGTGTTCCCGGGACAAATTAAAATTGAGAAAGAAAAAAACATCGGTATATATATAGGTTTTCATGTAGAAAACGACGAACAGATATTAGTCAAAGCGGCTTCTTCATTTACCGATAAAGAAGGAGCTGAAAAGAATATGCAGCAAGAAATTCCGCATTGGGATTTCAACCAGACACAGAAAGAACTTACTGCCATTTGGGAAAAGCACTTGTCTGCTATCGAAGTGGAAACTCCTGACCAGGAAGCCAAGGAGAAATTTTATGGAGCTTTCTACCGAGCTTCTTTCCTACCACATACATTCAATGATGTAGATGGCAGGTATCCAGCTTTTGCCCAAAAAGATTCGATTCTCCAACTGGCATCGAATGAAGTATACTACGATGACTACAGCATGTGGGATACTTATCGTGCCCTGCATCCACTTATCAACTTGTTATATCCTACCCAAGGAGGAAACATGATGCAATCGCTTGTTCATAAGTTTGAACAGGGAGGATGGCTCCCCATTTTCCCGTGCTGGAACAGCTATACGGCAGCTATGATAGGCGACCATTGTATTGCGGCTATAGGAGATGCCTACATAAAAGGTGTACGTAACTTCGACATAGAAAAGGCTTACGAGGCCATGCGAAAAAATGCTTTCGAATCACCTGCTAATGAAAAAGACTATCAAAATGGAATGGGACGCCGTGCACTGCAATCGTACCTAAAATATGGTTACATCCCGTTAGAGGATAGTGTGCCCGATGCCTTCCACACAAAAGAACAGGTCTCACGCACGTTGGAATATGCCTACGATGACTTTGTCCTCTCCCAAGTAGCCAAACAGCTTCAAAAGAACGAGGATTACAAGTTGTTGTCCGCACGTGCCCTGAATTACCGTAATGTGATTGACCCGCAAACTGGCTATGCGCAAGGAAAACATACCGACGGCACGTTCTTGAAAGAACAAAACGCATCCCAGTTTACCAAATTCATCACAGAAGGAGCTCCTTGCCATTACACATGGTATGTGCCACATGATCCATACGGACTGATGGAGTGCATGGGAGGAAAAGAAAAATTTGCCCTGAAACTGGATTCGATGTTCAGCGAACACCGCTACTGGCACGGGAATGAGCCCTGCCACCAAGTCGCATTCATGTTTAATTATGCAGGAGAGCCCTGGAAAACGCAACAGGCAGTACGCCATATCATGGAAACTGAATATTTGAATGCTCCGGGAGGACTTTCAGGTAATGACGATGCAGGACAGATGTCAGCCTGGTATATTTTTGCTTCTTTAGGATTTTATCCAGTTTGCCCAGGTTCACCTTTCTATGTATTGGCCAGTCCTTCATTCCCTAAAGCTGTACTACATCTGGAAAATGGGAAATCATTTATTCTTCAAGCAGAGAATGCCTCTGAAGAAAATATTTACATACAAAAAGTAACCTTAAACGGGAAGGCTTATACCAAGAACTATATTTCGCACAAAGATATTATAGCAGGAGGTGAGATGGTATTTACAATGGGAAATACTCCCAACAAAACATGGGGAAATGCTCCTGAAGATTGTCCACCTTCCTTAATTGAGGTTGCAGAATAAAAACATAAAAAATTTGCATAATGAAAACGAGACACATTCTTTTTGCACTACTTAGCATCTTCTTATTCGGAGCATGCCATTCACCTCAAACAGGGGTTTACAACATCATGGACTATGGTGCTACGGGAGATGGAAAAACCGATGACGCCTCAGCCATTCAGAAAGCTATTAACGCTTGTTCGGAAGCAGGTGGAGGAACAGTGCTTGTTCCAGCCGGGCATACATTTCTTTGCGGACCATTTAAATTAGCTTCTTACGTAGAGTTACAACTGGCCCCTAACTCCCGGTTGTTGGCAAATCCAGACGAAAGTATCTATACAGAAAGTGCATTCGGTGCCAACCGAGGGGAAGGCATGATGTGGATTAGTGGAAAGGACCTGAAAAATGTATCAATCACCGGAACTGGAAGCATTGACGGAAACGGAGTTGCATTCATGGGAAAGGAACTAGAAGATTCTTATGAGTTGAAACCTGTCACCGATTTCGACCCGCGTCCACATATTCTGACACTGACCAACATAGAGAAACTTGTCATACGCGATGTGAACATCTGCAACAGTGCTTACTGGACTGTACATTTAACTCGTTGGTTGAATTAAATTAGCGCATATTTTATCTGCCCAATCGGACGATGATTAACGTAATTGACATATTGC